>JGI10211J14876_10000783_pt1 | contig 13788 bp, 25 predicted proteins | sample Etolagsediment_FD_14876 | JGI IMG/M metagenome (IMG submission 14876)
GTATGTAAAAGAACGATGACGCAACACTTGTGTAGCAATAGCAAGTGTAGTGTTTAGTTCTAGTGTAAGATATGCGTGCTCAAAAATACTCCAGTGTTTATGCTTGATGCAGTATCGAAGAAGTCCCGCGAACTTATCATTGTCCTGGTTCGCGGGGTTACTAACGCGAGCACAGTATGCAATTTGTTCTTCAGCGTTTGGACTTACGCTGACGAGCTTCACCTGTTGATTGTTCATAACCAAATCCTTTTTGTTTCTTCAGTGCTTTCTTTTTAGCAAGACCAAGTTTAGCAGAATCATATGCTCTTTTCATATACTCCAACTCTGCTTCAGAATACAGATTTGGATTGTGCATTGCTTCTTCGACTAGTCTAATGGTATCTTTGTATCTCAATAGAGTACCTCCTAAATTTTAGCATAAAAAAGGGGATTTCTCAATCCCCTTAACCTAACCTTATTTAGTTGTGTTCAGCAAGCGCACTTCCAAATAGATCAAACCAATGAATGCCGCACTAGCTGCGGTAAGCATGGAGACTAATTGTAGTGTTTGCATCTCACTTGCCCTTGATCTGGACAAGCTGTGCCTGATGACGACGCTGTTCTGCTTCAAGCTGACGCTTGATTAGTGCTAGAACATTGAGCTTACGCTCTTCAATGTTGTAAGCGTGACCGCGATAGACTGCTGTAGTCATTTGTTTTCTCCTGAATGAATGGAAATTAACCTTCTCTGCCGTAGCAGGATCCGTCTTTCCGTTCCTTCAGCCGTTTGCGGGTTTACCCCAGAAACATCCTGGGCGAGTTGCCTCTTTGAAACGCTGTTTGAGTTCTTCTTTTTGAAGTTCAGTCAACGCTTCAGACTTCTCTACTCCTTCAACAAACCAGTCATAATCCTTACAAGACATCAGCCAATCGGAATTAGCTATTGTCGTGCTTGTGATTATTGCTAGTGGTAATAAGAAGTACATAAACCTGAACGATCCGTTCCGCGACTTACTTGCGTCCTTAGTTTCCTAAAGATGAACGACAGTATTAGTATACCATACTATGTATCTATGGTCAACTGTTCATCTTGAACAGTTTAGGGTTTGCACGTCCTTGCGAACGGTACATTGTAACGAAGTCTTTACCATACTTATCGTAGTATTCATCAAAGATTTCAACCTGCTTACCCGACATGGCGATATCAAAACACTTGGTACCGTCTTTCATATACTCGATAACATATGCCGAGTTAGGCAGTTCTCTTGTATTCTCTTTTGTTACATCACACGCTTCGTGTAAGATTCTCATTTATCGCGCCAAACGATTTCGGGGTATGCTTGTTCTACAACACTCCTACTAATCCGATACTTGCTTTGAAGATCTTTATCCTTGACTAGGCATACAAGTTCTGCCTCATCAGCATGAAGACTTTCTAGCAACTGAACGAACAACGTCTCACGCTTCATTTGAGACAAAGTATCATTACCACCACGTACAAAGTTATAAAGTGTACGCCATTCATGTGCTAGTCTGGTATGTCCAGCGGTGCCTGCAGGTGCGTCGTTCTTTTTGTAAGGAACATCGCCAGCTGGAATAGCACTTTCGATAGACTTATCGTAGTTCCAGATTAGGAGTGCTTTGATGTGGTCACCCTTATGTTCCTGAAGAAGTTTTACTTTGCCGTCAACGGTCTTCCTACCGTGTACTGCTTTTAGAACTTCAGAAATAAGCGGATTACTAGGAAGTTTAGTCATGGTTATTCTTCAAAATCATCTAATGGGGAGTTGCCTTCAAATCGAAATGCAATAATATTGTCTGGTATCATGTTTCCATTTTCATCGAAACATTCTGGGTGTGCGTATTGGGGAGTAGTATCTGCGATGTATTGTCGGACCAGATAACCGACAACAAGTCCCAGACCCATAGTCAGCAGGCAAACCATAGTTGCCAGACAGATAACTGCTGCTAACATTTCTATTCTCCGTGGCGTAAATATTTAGACTAGATTCTTTTGGCGCAGATATTTTACTGTTTCTGTACATCCACCAACGTGTTCTTCATCCAACAAAACTTGGGGGAAGGTAGATCCTTCACCAAACTCTGCATAGAACTGATCACGATCAAAGTCTTCATTGAATTTATACTCAGTAATCTGAGCGTTCAATGATTCTAGCACCTGCTTTACTTTTACGCAATAGGGACAAGCGTCCTTTGTATAAATTACTGCTTTCATTTTAAGTCTAATGTAATTGCTTCTGAAGGTTCTAATTTAGGGGTACTTACGCTTAGATAATATGTTTCATCACCATTACACATCTCAATCAGATTATCGCTATCACTATCAATAGTAATGACTTGATCTTGCAATATTTGTTTCTTTCTTACGACAGCAAAAGGGCGACATGATGAAATCATATCAGCATCTTGTTTTGACGGCGACTCACAGATCTTACGACCTGTGCGTTGGTCAATCACTTCCCAAATTTCAGTTCTTATCATTGGTAGGAAATCCAAGCACAGCAACAGTTTCCTGTTGCTTGAGATATAGTTTATAGAAACTGCGGGCGATGTCTTGCAGTTCTTTTACGTCTGTAATTTTTTCGATGTCACGAGAATACTGCTCGTAAGTAAACATCTTTGATGTAGAACTTAGTTTGATATCTTCAGGATTCATTGGGATAACTTCTCGAAGTAATCTGGACTACAAAGACAAGCAGTATATTCTGGGAAATACTTTTTCATCAAAGCAGGAATGCCTTTTGCTGTGATGCTACTCTGGCAGACAATCCAGACTTCTTTCTTGTCTTCAATGATGTGATGCGGTAGTGGGAACTTAGTCTTCTTCATAGGTAAAGGTTTTGTTTTTCACTTTAGTATCAAATTCACCAGTACGACCTGGTTTCATCTTGCCGACTTTGACGTTCTTGCCTTTGCCTGGCCAAGATTGCTTAGAAGTGCCTTTCAGTGTAGCACCACCCTTGCCTTTACGCTGGATGAGTACGCTGTCTTGGTCATCCTTGGAGGAACCTTTAGCATTACGCTTTTGCTTTAGTCCTCTTTCGGTACCAAGTTTCTCGATAGTCTTCTTGAACTTACGCTTGCCCATCTTACCAGAAGATACGACATGCGACTTCTCGCCTACCTTTTTCTCCTGTGGTGTACCTGGGTTCTCAGTGTAACGACCAGATACTTTGGTAGGACCTGGTAGACCTGCACCACGGATGCGTTTCTCAGTACGCTTGCTTCTTGCCAGATTCTCCTTCTTAGACTTATCTCCCCGCTGACCAGAAAGGATAGCCATACCACCCTTTTCCGACTTACTACGAACGCGGTTTAGTGATGTTTCGTCTAAAATATAACACTCTAGCATAAACTGACTAAACGTTTTCATGTACCCACAGCATTTGGGATTATTTATATTCTAGCACAATGCAGGATCCTAGTCAAGGTTAGGATCAAATCTTTCATTGAAACTCTCCTGAAATTGTTTCCATCGTTTGTCTAATTGACTGTCCATAAAACCCCAGACACCGTGTTCCATACCATCAACACCAGCAACCTCAATCTCATCTTGAATAAGACGGCGGAGCATATCAATTTGTTCGTCAGTCATTGTTCCCGTTAATAATTTCGTAATAATCTGGGGAAGGACGTTTACCATTCTTCCATACAGATTGTGTTGGATCTCTTCCAGATAGATTGTAAGGGTCAACACCTTCGGGGATTGGTTTATCCCAGTCATCATCCATTGGAATGAGTTTCTCTTTACCAGTCTCAATATCCTCAACCATCTGAAGCAAACTATCCAGGAAATGTTTAGGATAAATCTCATCTTCCAGACTATCCCAGAAATAAAGGATACACTGCTCTAATGGATCATCAGAAACAAGAAGTGCATAGTCTTGATAGTTGTCTCCCATCAGGTCTGCCCAGTTTTTAAAAGAATACCAACAGTTATACCATCCTTGAATGATACAAGATTTCCAGTAGTATTCTACCCAAGACATCTTGGTTTTCTTGGTGTCTGTTCCTAGAAGTGGTTTTGAAAACATTATTCTTTACCAGGTTGAACATAAAACAATTCATCTCTCCAGTTACGACCAGCAATGTCAAAAGTAAATCCCAACTTACCAATAGAAAGTAGGAATGAGAATAGTTTACCATATCCTACCGTGATTTGGAGATAAGGAAACTCAATCCAATTACCATACTCACCAACATCAAATGACACTTGAAGTAGAGAATATTTCTTTGTAGTAAGGATCGTCATATAATACTCCTTACCATAATCTTCACGACATCCGAATTGAATGAGTTTCATTTCCATTCTCCTTTTGATGAATGATCGTAGTCTTGTACTTTACCATTTACAAAATGAATACGGCAGTCTGGCCAATGTTCCCACTCACCATCCCATTGTTCAGGGTAGATTACTATGTATTTGGTGATATTCCAGGGTCGAACTTTACCATGTGTGCCATTAGGAACCCATTGAAAGTTTGACCATTCACGTTTATCATCATAACCCTCATCACCTTCTTTGAGTTCTACGAAGTCAGCAGTATGAGAGTAATCAATTAGACACAATTGACCATCAGGATTGATCCAGTATTGTGACATTGTGCCACCAATACCATACTCTTCAATGTCTTTTGTTTGACACACACCAGAAAAACTTTCACCCAGAGGATAAGAACTCCTCACATAATCAAACATTCCCATTATGCTACACCATTCAGTTTGGATTGCTCATACATGTCAATCATCACTTCCAGTTGTTCATCAGTGTATCCAATAAAGCGTTGGAAACGACCCAAAGCATTGGGTTCACTCACAACATTCTCTTTGTGGTGTTCAAATGCTTCATCAAGTTTCTTCCATTCCTTGAACTTATCTTGGAGATCTTCATCCATCGTGATCTCATACTCTTTACAGACCTTACGCTGATCTTCTTCTTTTACCATATCATTGAATACCAATGACATAGCAGCACTGCGGATAGAGCAGGGAGCCATACCCACACAGAGCAGGAACTTCTCAAATAGTTTGAAATACTGTCTACAGTTGAGATCACTAGCAGGAGCAGTAATCAGGAAATGCTCTTCGGGGAGGAAATCTTCATCACCAAGGTGAGATGCAAACCCACGATTATAATCGTGAGTGTAAGTAGCATCAAACTTAAATTGTACTTCTGCTTCGTAGGTCATGGTGCCTGATTGACTATAAGAGTATTATATCATAAAAAAGAGACCCGAAGGTTCCTTTTCCGTTTATTCAGTTTTTATCGGGGAAGAATATCAGAATTACCACCATCAATCCAAAGGTTATCATCTACTTGAATATATCCAATTTCATTTACATTATCATAATGTTCTTGAAGACGGGAAACTTTATTTTTCAATCCAATACTTTCAACAACATATCCTTCAAGAGTTTGTGTCGTAACATCTGGGTCATCACTGGTCTCTTCCAAACGATCACGTTCATTATTATCTACAAGAGGTGCAAGAGTTTCCCAAGTATTACCAAGTCCATTTGCAAGGCATGGATTACAGTTCAACTTATACATTAACGTTTCAATCATAGTCATAACATTACGTTGATCTGGATCATTGAGAGTGTATTCAAATGCCTCTGCAAGCCCAAGACCACATTCACCTGTTTTGATTGGATCAATACCAGTTGGTTCATATTCAACAGAAAGTCCCGTTTCACTTCTGGTTTCAGAAACAACTCTGGAAGCAGACGAATAATTAACATCTTTCAAACAAAGTTCTGGTTCTTGATGAACCGAAGTCCAAGCCCATTCAAGAACGTTGCAAAGTGCATCATATTCAGTTGCAGTCAGAATTGGTTTAGTCATAATGTTGATTGATTACAAAAGTATTATAGGATGGATTGGGGTGAAGTGAATGGGAGGTAGACAGTTTCTCAACTGGTCTGCAAGTATTCTATCATACTTTGGAGAATGTGGGTGTTGTCTCCTACCTCACCTAATGCAATATTGCAAGACTTGCATAAGAGACCTCTGACTTTTCCAGTTTTATGATCGTGGTCTACGCAAAAATGGTTCCACCTTGTCTGGTGCTCCGTAGTTCCACAACAGGCACACTTACCATCCTGCTCCTCTAGCATAATATCATATTGTGCCTGTGTTATTCCATACATTCTCTTCAATGAGTTTTCCCTAGTTCTTTGAGGGTCAGTATTTCTTTTGACCCTATCACAAGCACAGTCTTTACACTCATTATTGTAAGCGGACTTATATGGTAGTTTGTCTTTCCTGCTCACATAATACTCACTTAATGGTTTTGTAGTATCACATACTCGGCAGTGTATTTCAGATACTATGACAGGTCTTTTAGGCATCGTGTGTATCTTCGTGCATATTATTTAGAAATTATAGCATAAAAAATACCCCCGTCAAGAAGGCGGGGGTATTATACCACATATTCAGTTGTTTTTCTGTATCAACCGATACTTGGCGCTGTGAGTGCAACAGGTGTGCTCTCAGCAGCAGCAAGGTCAAGTGGGAAGTTGTGAGCGTTCACACAAAGTCTTACTATTGCTAATAAGGGTGGACTATATCATCCCCGAAGGGTCGGACGCTATTGGTGTATTACATAGGACGCTTCCTAAACCACCTAGTCTCTGAACCTTTCCTTCAAGCGTGAAGGACTTGGCTGCTGATTGCCCGCTTGGGGTTTCCAGCAATTCATCCGATTTTACGAGCGCAACGCATTTTCAACGCTCATGCATAACTTCCATACCCAGACCAGCACGGTTCAGAACGTCTGCCCAGGTGTTCAACACGCGACCTTGTGAGTCGATGATGGACTGGTTGAAGTTGAAACCGTTCAGGTTGAACGCCATGGTGCTAACACCAAGAGCAGTGAACCAGATACCGACAACAGGCCATGCTGCGAGGAAGAAGTGCAGCGAACGGGAGTTGTTGAAGGAAGCGTATTGGAAGATCAGACGACCGAAGTATCCGTGTGCAGCAACGATGTTGTAGGTCTCTTCTTCTTGACCGAACTTGTAACCATAGTTCTGTGATTCTGTTTCAGTAGTCTCACGAACCAGCGAAGAAGTAACGAGACTTCCGTGCATAGCGCTGAAAAGAGATCCACCGAACACCCCAGCAACCCCAAGCATGTGGAAAGGATGCATAAGGATATTATGTTCTGCCTGGAATACCAACATGTAGTTGAAAGTACCACTAATACCAAGAGGCATACCATCGGAGAAAGAACCTTGACCAAAAGGATAGACTAGGAACACAGCAGTTGCAGCAGCAACTGGTGCGGAGTATGCAACGCAGATCCAAGGACGCATACCCAAGCGGTAGGAAAGTTCCCACTCACGACCCATGTAGCAGAATACGCCAATTAGGAAGTGGAAGACAACCAGTTGGTAAGGACCACCATTGTAAAGCCATTCATCAAGACTTGCAGCTTCCCAGATAGGATAGAAGTGCAGACCGATTGCGTTGGAAGAAGGGACAACAGCACCAGAGATGATGTTGTTACCATACAGAAGCGAACCAGCAACTGGTTCACGGATGCCGTCGATATCGACAGGAGGAGCAGCAATGAATGCTACGATGAAGCAAGCCGTTGCGGCAAGCAGTGTTGGGATCATCAACGTACCAAACCAACCAATGTATAGACGGTTGTTTGTGGAAGTGATGTACTCGCAGAAAGTATCCCAAGCGGATTGATTTCTGCGTTGTGCAATAGATGCAGTCATTTGAAATTAAAAGGGTTATAACCACCAGCAGGGAACTGGAGAAGAATAAGTATTTCTGGTCACCCTTAGACCAGATATTAGGGCGTTTAGTGTCGAACCCGATAAGACAGTGTAAAGTTCTGTTAAGAACCTTAAAGACTTATTTATTATAACAGTATCCTATGATACAAGTCAATAGGTAGTTATACTCAAGATTCTGGGAGATATGGGTTGATCACATTCATGCGTACAAAATTCATATGGTCATATTTTGCATACAACTTGGGAAACAATCCTGTGATTGGATACAATGCTTCTAGTAATTCTTTACGTTGCTTGTGCTGCTCAGGATGACCTGCTTTAGGATGCAACTTCTTTCTAGATACTTTTCCTTCATTACCAAAACGCATACCAACAGTTCCCATTTTCCTCATACCATCTTCTGGATCATACCCAGGCTGAATCCATCCTTCCTCTAGTATATCTAAATGCATACCTGTCTTTTGTCTGGCGAAGTCAAAAGATAATTGATCTCTATTAGGACCAATCAGAGAATAATCCCACCAAATATCACCAAACTCTTCATAAGCATCATCAATCTGTCTCCAGATACCACCTAAAACAGGACTACAATACTTTCTAAAATCATATCCATCTTCCTTGAGTTTGGTTGAGATTGTGATGGCATCATCCCAAGTATTCATAGAAGCCATGAAACCTTCCAAAACTTCGTCCAGATAACTAAACTTGTTTGGATGCCTCATGATAGTAAAAGGTTTCTCAAGATACTTCTTTGAGTTTTCAACAAACTCTTTGGTCATCACATAACAACCATCAACCCACACGACTTTAGATCCCTTAGGAAATACCTTGTGTGGACAGATCTTTACATAGGCAGACCTTCTTCTGGGGCAGTCATGTTCTATCGGTATTTGTCGAAACTCCCAAGGTCCTTTGTGTTTGATAGTTCCGTCAGTAAAGCAAACATATTGAACATCTGGATCATAATAATGACTATCAGGTATTTCGTCATATCCGTTTGTGATGCAGGTGTAAATTATCATTGCAACTTCACACTCTTACTTGCTGTTAGTTTGAGATCTCCATCAACCCACGTATAACCAGATACTTTTCCAATCATACGTTTCGTATAATAATTTAGGTTTTCATCTTTCAAAACCACATCAAGTGTTCTATATCGTAACAAAGAAAGACCAGTAACTGAAGACAATAAATTAACCGTATGTGATGGATCTTTAGATTCATAGTATTTGTAATCACCCTGCCTATTCTTCCACCATACGCCATCAGGATGAGCATCAGAAAATCTATTGATTACACTCACACTAGGAAGTGTCTCAAATTTAGTCCCAGTCATCTGCAATGCAGTAGAAAAAGATAGTTGATCTCTTACGCCGCCTCGCTGATACCATTTCCACCACTCCTGATTGAAGCGTTGCATACCTGCCTTTCTCCATAGAATAGTGCATAGTGGTGAAAAATGTTTTCCAAAATCGTACCCCAAGTTCTTTGCTTCACAGGAATATCTGTAAAGAGTTTGCTCGTCTACCCATCCATTCTGTACATACTCAGCACACTCTTCAAGATAAGAATATTCATGAGGATGCTGCATTACAAAGAAATGTTCTTTGGATAAAATCTCCTTAGACAACTCAAGGAACTGATCGTTTAACAGATGAACTTTACTAGCGTCCACATACACACTATCCTCATCAGCAAATGGGCATAGAATTTTATCCTTTCGACTACTACGAACTGGATCTCCTAGATCTTCTACATCAGTTAGCACTTCTACCCAGTCAGGTGCTTGCAAGTCTTCGATGTAATTATTAGTATTGATTGTGTAGAACTTCATACTGCTGCTCCCAAAATACGTCTCATAGTGCTTCTAAACCTACCCAGTCCATCCTCGTTCTCGACAAACCCATAGGAATCGTCATACGATTTTACTCTATTCTCCTTGCTCAAGTCAAGCTGCCTAGGAACACGCTTCACATTCTTCCCAAAGGCAAGATACTCAGCAATAGCACTAGTGATCTGGCACCCATGATACAGACCATATTGCTCATACCATCTCCAGTATTCTACATTGAAATCAATAACCTGTGGTGTGATCTTTCTCCAGATAGCACAGTTGATTGTGTGATCGAACATAGATGGTTTATATCCTGTCGCTACAATATCTTCTGCACATCTTATTAGTCTTTCTTCAGGAACAAATCCCTTGATGTATAGATTACAGAACTCACCTAGCAGTGTTCTACTTTCAGGGTGCTTGTGCAGTACAATCGGATACGACAATAACTCCCTAGAAGTTTTTACAAACTCGGGAGCCATTCTATAACAGGCATCAATCCACACATGTGGTTCATCGAAGTAAAGGTGGGATAGTGTTCTAATCCTATAAGATTTTAGCACAGGATCTCCACCCTTAGGAATTCTGATAAACTCCCAAGGTCCTTTTTGTTCGATGTCCTCATCATAAAAAAGCACATACTTCACATCAGGATCATAGTAATGATCGGGAATACGATCGTATGCGTTTGTGATGGTCGTATAGATTATCATCCGTTCATTGAGTCTTTCTGTTCTCCAGATAGAACCATATCAGTCACATTTCCGGGTTCACGCAAGAACCAACCCGTAGCGATGTATTTAACTGCATCACCACTTAGGAATGCTCCACGGTGCATATGTGTATAACATGCTGGCCACATTACCATTGTACCCTTCTTAGGTTGAAGTGATAGTTTCTGATGTAGAAAATCTGTACCACCACCACATTCGTAGGGAACATCGTTTAGATATAGCATCCAAGTCAAGACTCTATCGCGATACATAAACGCACCATTCTCACAGTGCCATCTATGATATCCACCACCAGGTTCTGTCTTCTGTAGTTTCACAGTCCAGGATGATACTGGATCAGAACCTTCAAGGATACCTTTGTATTCCTTTGAATACAACTCGAATGCAGAACCTACAACACCATTGACCAGAACAGCCGAATTGGTATCGGCAACTTCTAGATATAGTTGCTTATCACTTCTACCCATCTTGGATTCTGGGAATTGTGAGTCACCTTCATTAGTAGTCTTCAAACTATACTCATAATCTTCGTTTGAATAATCCTGAGTAATAGTCAGTTTCTTAGCATACCAATGCTCAAAAGTCTGGACCATTTGGTCACAGAATTCTTCTTTTACGAAGTTTTCAAAAATACCAATACCGTCTACGAAACGGATGTTCATATCTTGCTGTGTCATTGTTGTTTTAGCGCTTGTTCATATGCTGCTGGTGGAATACGACCTGCGTATTCGTCAAGTTCCATGATCTGTTCAATGTTCATATCTGGTCCCTGGTGTTCCCAGAACTGTGCTAGTGCGTGTCTGCTATCCTTATGAAAGATATCAATATGATCTTCATGAATAGCAGAACCAAGGTCTAGTCTATAGTTGAATAGTGGTGTAGCATAACCCTTACCACTATCCAAAACTAAGTCTTCAGATACTGCACGAGGTCTAATGTTCTGATCAATCTTCCACTGAGATCCTCGTTGATGTAGTTTGAGGATCTTTGTAGCATGGTGCCTGGTAATAAGATAAGCAGCAGCAGAAAAATCATTGATAAATCTGTGGTGAATCTTGAGCGTAATACCATTGGGGTTGATAATAGTAAACTGGCAGGTGTCCATGTTAATAGGAATTCTGTTTCTAACATCTTTCCAAGTAAAGTTCCAATGTTTTGCCGTTGAAAGATCTACATCATCTTCCATGATCATCACTTCATCAAGGTCTGTCTCCTCGACAAAATACTTGATAGCATTCAGGTGAGTTAGAACACATCCAATTTCACCAGGATTCATATTGTGTGGGATAGTTCCCTTCAGATATGATGTAGGGTCATCTTCTTTTCCATCAATACCAACAATTCTATGGTGATCAGTAATATCCCAATAGGCAAACTGCTCTTCCATATATTTCTTACGGTCTGGATAGCGATCCAGATTAAGCCATAGAACCTTAGGGAAGTTCTTTAGTTTGAATACTGACTTGTTCTTATCCAATTTTCTTTCCATGAACGATACCACGGTTAGCCATATAAACAGCGTTAGTATAGTACGCCAACAAATGCTGAGGAGGAAACTTAGATAGTTTCTCAAACAGTGCTCGGTTAGATTCAATATGTGGATTATTGAACCAGGAGTTAGAAGTTCTTTTATGCTCTAGATGATAGATCCAATCTTCAATTCTAGCAACGCTAGACAAAGTATTGAACCTAGCATAACGTTCATCATCCTCATACCCATAAGAAACGAACTCTTCATTCTCCATCCCCAGTCGAATATATTCTTCACGATCAAAGAACTGGCAGAACCCAAACTTAGCATCCCAAACTTTTTTCTCTTTAAAAGAAAGGAAATTGAAATTAGTGTTAATGAAATCACTTACGTGCTCATCAGTAGCAAACACCTGATTCTGCCAGTCACCATAACCATAAGGATAAACACACTTGATATCTTCACCATTGTGACCATTAAGAATTAGATCAACTGCTTTGATATATGATGGTTTTGGTAGAAGAATATCGCTATCGTAGTTGACGACAATCTTCGTATCCGCCATCATGGTCATATCATTTAGCAGTCTTGTGCGATGAAAAGTATATTCATCAGTCTGCTCAAAGACATGAACCAGATTCTTTAGGTTTTCCTCTGGTAATGCCGCTTTTAGTTGAGGAAGAACAGCACTCTCAAGAATTGATTCTTTATCAAACTCTTTGACGATAACTGTAGTATCAAACCCACGCAACAAATAGATTAGTGTAGTAATAATATTACGCATCCTATCATCGGTTTCAATCCGCAATGGGATCATGAAGGTTGCATCCTTCAAGGGAACATATTCTTGCTCTACAAATACTAGTTCTTCAGACATTAGATTACCTCCCAGTTATTGCAATATAGATCAGATGTGTCGTGTGCCGCAGTGTAACCTGTACCAAACCACTTCTTCGGTGCGATGATACGCTTATTCTTGTTCTCGCACAGGTAAGAACCCCACCAGGAGAAGGAAGAGTTAGCAATAATGAAGTCCGTACAGAACGTCATCATGCAAAGGTCAGCAAGGTTATCTCCGCCTTCGGAAATAAGGAAACGATCGTCGTCGAACTGACTATTGCACCAATCAGGATCATCAGAAAACACAATAACATTACGATTAGAATCAAATTTTGATAGGGCTTCATCGTAATATTCTTTTGTACACGGTGGATGATTGTCCGAGTTCTCGATGTAGTCACCACGACGAACATGTAGTGCGATAGGATTCTCTACACTAGCAACCATCTCCTTACAAGGACCTTCAATGTTCAACTTGAACTGGAAGTCCTTACGGATTTCATCTTCAATGTGTTCAAAATACTTTGTAGTCTGAAGATACCCATAGACATTGTGTCCATCAGGCATGTTATCAAGCAAATTTTGATCAAAGTGAAAGTGTGCTTCCTGAACATAAGGTCCAGGAACCATTTGAATGTTTGTTAGACCACTAAGTTTGAATGCTTCAAACAACTGATGATCTACCCAGGGATCATTGAAATCACTAGGGGGAATAGCAAAATCAAATCCACGATGTGCAGCAATGCCACGTAGTCCAGCATACTGGAACATCTGGTTTCCTAGTCGTCCATGACGACCAAGATGATTAAATCCAATCACTTATGTTTCTCCTTCAAATAATCAATTTCAGTTGGTAACAAATGTTCGTTCAATCTTTGGGTTTGATTTCTGTGTTCTCTGTTAGAGATATGATAATCAGGTAAAACTGCGGGTTCACCGTGATATTTATAAAGTCTGTAGAACATATCACAGTCCATCAGCATAGTCAATTTCTCATCAAAATACTCATGCTTACCACGCTTCATAGCAAGAATAGAAGGGGAACTTAATGTGTTCACACCTTCTAAAAGTCTATCATTATATTGTGGAATCTTTGGATTGTAATGTGTTTTACCATCGTCAATGGTATGTGCAAACCCAGTCACTGCCCATTCTAC
>JGI10211J14876_10000784_pt1 | contig 13785 bp, 12 predicted proteins | sample Etolagsediment_FD_14876 | JGI IMG/M metagenome (IMG submission 14876)
GGCAATGGCACAACTCATCAACTGCCCCGCGCCTGGCTCAAGGGGACCGACGATTTCAGCTTCAGTGGGTTAAAGACGGCGGTGCTCCACCTGGTACAGGAAAACGATGACATATCGGCAGCCGACGTCGCCGCCAGCTTTCAGGAGTCAGTGGTCGATGTGCTGGTAAGCAAAACGGTGGATGCGGCACGAAAGCTGGGGGCTCACCAGGTCCTCCTCTGTGGTGGTGTCGCCTCAAATCAGCTTCTTCGCCAGACGATGGCCCATCGCTCCCCCATCCCCATTCTCATCCCCAGTCCCATCCTGTGCACCGACAATGCGGCAATGACCGCCTCATGTGGCCATTTCCGCCTTAAAGCTGGCGAAACCTCAGGATGGTACCTCGATGTGGAGCCCAACCTCAGACTGGCATGAGAGGACACTCGCCGCATTTCCTGTCAAGGCAAAATTCTCCGTAAAGTTGGAGCAGCCCCTGCTGACGCCTTGTCGAGTTAATCAATCCCGTTCCCGTGTGAATCTGCCTCGTCATCTGCCTGGTTATCTGGTTTTCCCCGAGCCTGGGGTAGTTCCGATAAAGCTCCAATGCATGTCTGCCGGCCTTTGTTCTTGCTCCTCCCAGGGCAAATAAGAAGGGCAAAACGATGTTCACTACTATCTCCCCAGCCCTCCCCCTCCCGATCAATGCTCCATGCTCACCTCCGGTTACCATCAATCCATCCTCCAGCTTCCTGTGCCCGTTTTTTGCACCTGTCTCCCTGATAAGCTGGAGCAAACCCTGAACCAGCCCTCCATTTCTGAGGTAACGGGCGAGCAGATAAGCCGCCGCGATGATGCGCCGCTGCGGCATATTCGGCGGACGTATGCCGGCGAGGTTCCACTCCAACGAAGCCGCCTCAGCCGAGAGCGCCCTNTGAAAAACCTGGCCATATTTCTCGGGGCAGCTATCCTTAGCAATCTCACTCAAAGTCTTAATCGGCATGCGGCGTGCCAGTTCCTCAAAGGACTCGCTGTTCCGACTATAGCCCAGAGCCCGCATCAACCCCTCATAAAGCACCTGATCTCGCTCATTTGCGGCCATCTTTGCCTGAAAATTGCCAGCCTTCGATCGAAACCGTTCCTCCCCCACCCCATCCAGCACCTCCCCCACCGCATGTTCACCGAGGCGCATCACTGCATCCCAACAAGGCTCTTCAGGCACCACCAGGGTGGTTGGAAAACCACCCAAATCGTCCACGTAAGGGTGCAACGGGAGAACAGGTACAGCCCTGCCATCCTGAAGAACAGTGACCCTATCTCTATCATCCCACATCACCACGTGGAGGATGACACCGTTGTAGTTGGGGTCTCGATGGTGTCCGTGAGCTTGCCACCCGCTGGACCTGACATGAAGCTCCACATCCCCCCGAAGCTCCCCACCATTTGTGGCGATGATGGCATGACGAAAGTCGGGGCCACCTACGCCACCCTGCCTTCCTGGGTAGACTATCCGGAGCCATTCCCCACCTGCTGTGACCAACTCCTTATTGCGCATCACATCGCTCTGCCACATTCGAGACAGCAGGCTTTCCTTTATCCGCTCCATCCATGCACCCTTTACACGATTGCGTGTAATACTGGCCAAAAAATAAATCCCTGCCCCTCAACCATCTCCATCAACCTGACTACATGTCGCCCCCGTCCTCTTTGTATCTATGATATGGGCGACCCTGAATCCATCCCGCTGTACTTCCCCACTCTTCCTCTTGTTCCGACGAAAACAGTTTACACGTTTCCGTGTGCTTTGTCAAAAGCATTTTCAAAGATTAAGAAGGGTCATGCAGCAAGCATACAAATACACGAGGGAGTTAAATTTACCTCAATCTATGCCAATTAGCATGAATAGCTGTCTGCTAGGCTGAAACGCGCTGCCTACTCCTGCTACGCCGCGTCTCCTTTTCCAGCCTCCGCTCAGTGAGAACCTTCTTGGTATGCTCTATCTCCTCAGGTGTAACCTTCTGGCGCATCTCCTCCAGGTTGCGCATGATCTGAGCGAATCTGGGGCCTTCGGCGGCGCTGATCCATTCGAGTTGCAACCGCTCCGGTCGGATTCCCAGCTTCTCCATAAGAGCCCATANCCTCTCNGCGCGTCGCTTGGTCCANTGGTTGGCAGTGATGTAGTGGCAATCGTTTATATGACACCCTGAGAGCAGCACNATTGCAGCCCCTTCCTCAAAGGCNNNAAGGATGAACTTCTCGNTCACTCTTCCGCTGCACATGACGCGGATGAACCGGTTGTTGGGTGGATACTGCAGCCTTGACACTCCAGCCAGGTCACCCCCAGCGTAGCTGCACCAGTTGCACAGGAAGCTTATGATCTTCTTTTCGGGCTCTTCTTCCAAGGCAGCATCTACCTGGGCCTGTATCTGTTCGTCGCTGAAATGCTGCATTGTTATGGCATCGAAGTGACACTCCGCAGCGCAGGCGCCGCAGCCAGCACAGGCCGCGGCTACGATTTGCGCCCCCGTCTTGGCCTTCATGTCCACAGTTATCGCCCCGTAGGGACAGACCTTGACGCAGACGCCGCAGGAGGTGCATTTGTCCAGGTCTACTATTGCCTTGAGGGCCTCCATTTTGAGTGTACCGGCGTTCAGTATGATGGCACTCTTGGCGGCCGCTGCCCCCGCCTGGGTTACGCTGTCCTTTATATCCTTGGGTGCTTCCACAGAGCCGGCGAAGAAGATACCCGGCGTCGGTGCATCCACCGGCCTCAGCTTGGGATGAGCCTCCATCAAAAAGCCGTCGCTGGTCTGGGAAAGATTCAGGATTTGGGCTAGCTCCTTAAGGTCATCCTTGGGCTCCAGTCCTAATGCCAAAATCACCATGTCCAGATCGTACTCCTCAATACGTGCCGCTGTGGTGTTCTCCACCTTGAGGCGGAGGTTCCCGGTGGCAGGGTCTTCAGTGACCTCACCGGGCAGGCCACGAATATAGTGGACGCCTTCTTCTTTGGAGCGTCGGAATAGGTCCTCGAAGCCCTTGCCAAAGGCGCGGATGTCGATATAGAAGACGTAGATCTCGGCATCTGGGTAGTGCTCCTTGATGAGCAGGCTGTCCTTTATTGTGTTCATGCAGCACACGTTGGAGCAGTAGGGATTGCCACGATTCTCTGTTCGTGAGCCAACGCACTGAATGAAGCCGATACGCTTCGGAGTCTGATTGTCTGAGGGGCGCACCAGGTGACCTTCGGTAGGCCCACCACCGCATATCAACCTTTCAAATTCTATGCTGGTGATGACGTTCTCAAAGCTGGTATAGCCATACTCATCCAGCGGAGTGGGGTCATATATGCCCATGCCGGTGGCAACTATTATAATACCTACATCCAGTTCAACAATCTCGTCCGCCATGGTCAGGTCTATGCATTGCTTGTCACAGGCATCGAGGCATTTGTCGCAGGCTATAGGGTTGTTTCCCAGGCAGTGCTCCATGTCGATAAGATAAACTGACGGCACCGCTTGAGGAAATGGCATGTATACCGCCTTGCGCGAGGAGAAGCCTTGCTGAAACTCATCGGGCAGTACCACGGGGCAAACCTTAGCGCAATCTCCGCAGGCAGTGCACTCGTTCTCGTCTACATAGCTCGCTTTTTTTCGTACGCGCACCTTGAAGTTGCCAACGTAGCCCGATACCTCCTCCACTGTGCTGTATGTCAGAAGCTTGATGCGGGGGTGGCGACCCACATCCATCATCTTAGGCCCGAGCACACATATTGAACAGTCCATAGTGGGAAAGGTCTTGTCGATTTGGGCCATTATGCCCCCTATGGACGGCTCCTTTTCCACCAGATATACCTGATGCCCGGCATCAGCCAGGTCCAGAGCCGCCTGGATTCCGGCCACTCCACCGCCTATCACCAGAGCAGCATTGGTGACAGGTATCTCCATTTCCTGCTGGGGCTGAAGTAGGCGGGCTCGAGCCACCGCTATCTTTACGATGTCTTTGGCCTTCTTGGTGGCTGCCTCACGGTCGTGGAGGTGTACCCAGCTACACTGCTCCCTTATGCTAGCCATGTGTAAAAGGTAGGGATTGAGCCCAGCATCCGCCACACAGTTGCGGAAGGTAGACTCATGAAGCCTGGGAGTGCAAGAGGCCACCACCACACGGTTCAGCCTGTATTCTTGTATGTGCCTCTTTATCTCCTCCTGCCCCGGGTCAGCACAGGTGTACCTATTTCTCGCCGAGACCACCACGTCAGGAAGCTCCTCGGCGAAGCGACGAACCTCCTCTGTGTCGACTGACCCCGCTATATTGAGTCCGCAATCGCAGACAAATACTCCTATTCTGAGTTCCTCTTCAGCCAACCAACTCACCTCCTAGTCTAAAGACCGGGCTGCCACAGATGCCAGGTCCTGGATCTCCACTTGTTTTATCTTCCCATCGCCGCTTTTCTGGGCGCATTTCAGGTGTATCTGGCACTTGGGGCAGGCAGTCACCATCACATCTGCTTTAGTAGCCTCTGCCTGGGCAAGACGCTGCCCCTGTATCTGCCGGTTTACCGCACCACAGTGCACCCAGGGGCTCGCCCCGCAGCATAGCGCTTTCTCCCGGTTCTGCTCCATCTCCACTAGTTCCAGACCAGCCACTGCTCCCAGGATTTGTCGAGGCTCATCGAATATCCTCGAGCATCTTCCCAAAGTACAGGGGTCGTGATAGGTGGCCCTTGTCTCAAGCATGCCCAAGCTAAGCTCACCGCTTCGCAGCAAAGGCGCTATGACCTCTGTCAGATGCAATACCTCAATTCCGGTACTCCCCAGTATCCTGGGGTACTCAACCTTTAGCGTATAGTGGCCTTCAGGACAGTTCGTGATTATCTTTCTTACACCATGGCGAGTGAACTCCTCTATGTTAGCCCGTGCCAGAGCCATGAACCCCTCTCTGTCCCCCTGGAGGAGCAGGTCTCTGCCGCAGCAGCGCTCATTGGCGAGGATGTTGAACGGTATCTGAGCACGGTTCAACAGCCTAAGCGCTCCCTTTACTCCATCGAGTGTGTCAACCCCTAGGTCGCTGAACAGAACATCGAAATATGGTGCACAGCCCACGAAGAATATCGTGTCGCATTGCTCGGCTAGTTCAACGTCCTGAGGCAGCCAGCCTAGCCGGTCCTGATGCAGTTCGCCACGGGCCATCATATGCATCACCGCCTGAAGCGCCCCACCGTGGGTGCACTGCAACTGGGCCCCTTCCTCCAGTGCCTCAAATCTCAGGGCATGTATAAAATCGGGGAACCTAACATGGTAGTTGCAGCGTTCGGTACACATGTGGCAACTGATGCAGGACCAGATCGTATCGTCTTGCGGTATGTTGCTGTTCTGTCCCAGCCTTCTCTGCGCTATGAGACGGGGGTTAAAATCCGGGTCGTGCTGGGCAACCGGACACACCACAGTGCACTTGCCACAGTCAAGGCAGAGGTTTATCCTGGTATCGCTTATTTCCCGTTCCGTATCGAACAACTTGCGGTTATATCCTCTCTCCATGAATGATAATTCTATCTTGTATATGAGTGGCTTGGCTGAGCCTTTCGCTGCTATGCTACGCCGGGAACGGCAGACCGCATCTGCCCGATCTCTGCGATAAAGCTCGTTACCCGTCCTACAAAGTGGGAGCCATCGCCGCGTGGCACATAGGCGAGAACCAGCCTCTCTTCTCTAAGCCCCAGTAGCTCCATTAGCTTCCGCGCCTTCTCGTACTCTTGCGTTATAAGTGCAGTGTCGGTGTCAAACTGGCATTTCCCTGGTTCACACCCCAGAAGCATCACTCCGTCCGCTCCCAGTTCAAAGGCCTTGAGTATCAAGCCTTGATGCAACCGAGAGAGGCAGCTAACTCTGACAACTTTCACCGATGCTGGGTAGGAGAGCCCTGCCTGCGCTACCGCCTCGACACTGCTCAGGCCATCCCAGTTGCAGGCAAATACAACTACGTTTGCTTCTGACTTACTCATTAAACCTNAACCATAATGGGCGCTCTCCCCAACAAAGCTTCCAGCGTGGCTATTATCTGTTGGTTANTTTGAGTAGCCTGAGTTATGGCACCTGTTGGACAATGGGCAATGCATGCCCCACAACCGAGACATAGTGCCTGGTCAATATATGCGCAGGCTATGCCACCAATGCGTTCTTTCATCTCTATGTAAGGACATATGGCGGCGCAGTCGCCGCAGCCACGGCATAGTTTGCTATCAATGGTCACCGCATTAGCGCGCGGGCTAACCACGCCCTGACCAATATAGGCTGATGCCCTAGCGGCAACCGATGCCCCCTTCAGCACCTGTTCCTCAGGCGGCTCCTCTCCATCAGTCGATACTATGAATATGCCAGCCGTCTCTTTCATGGCGGGACTTTTGAGGGCGGCAGTATCTCCCCCGTTAGGTGCATCTGAGCACCTCCTGTGGGCAAGGATGCGACCGAGCAGATTCTCTCTAGGGATAGCACCGTCACCGACTGGGACTTCCCCAGTTAGCTGTCCAAGGTCCAGTATCACCAAACCAGCCCCGATCCGGCTAGTCTTTGACTTGTACTTCACCACCGCCTCATAGCACCCCGGCGAGCCGTCCAACTCCAAGACATGGGGCCACAGCCTAACATGTACACCTTGTTCCTCGATTTCTTTCAGCAGGGTATCCCTTCTGCGTACATATTCGAGGCTATGTTGCCCTGTGGCACTGTCCGATTCGGGACCAGAAATAACTTCTACTGAATTGCCCTTATCCGCCAGGTTTCTCGCTGCTGCCAGACCGCAAAGCCCTGCGCCCAATATGAGCACGCTTTCGGCCACGGGACGCTCCTCGCTTGCTGCTGCCAAGGACCCCCTAGCCCGAGCGACCCCTGACGAGATTATGCCTATCGCCTTGCGTGTGGCCCCTACTGGGTCGTCCTGGTGAACCCAAGCGCATTGCTCACGGATATTTACGAACTCTATGTTCCTGCCATAGCCCAAGGAGAAGCTACGGCTGAGATACTGCTGGCACATCACCCGCCTGTCGGTGCAGCTAAAGCATATCTGCTCCAGGCCACAACATCGGCAGGCAGCTAGCACCACCTTGTCAAGGTCCCACTCTGCAGCCTGGGCCACAATCATACTTGCTCCTTCTTCGTTACATGCCTGTGATATCTCCAGAACATTGCAAACGCCAGGAAGTTGGAGCACTTCATTGGTCACCTGATTGCAATCTATCACCGAGCTTATGCTACCACCGCAGCGGCATAGGACCACGCCTATGCGGGCCTCTCCAAGACTGGCTGGCTCTGCTTCCTCACGCGTTTGTTCCAAATAGACATCTGGAACGCCTGCGATATCCGGCTCCTTTGGGCGTGGTGACTCTCTCGACTTGAGCTCAATGGCAGCCTTAAGCGCAATGGCTGAAGCCCTGGTAAGCTCGCCTCCCAGGCCAAGGTCTTCCTCTTTATCCACCTTGTAGATGCCCGGTCTTGTAAGCTGTAAAGTAGTACCTTGGGCAATTTCACGCCTCCGCATATAATTGTTTGTCCCATTGTCGGCGGTGGTGAAATCAATTACGATCTCGGCAGGTATATCTACCTGGCAGATACTATCCTTGTGGAATACGGCGTTCAGTTCGCATACTCGTTCGCATTCCATGCATTCGCTGCATAGGGCGCAGTTGATACAACGCCCGGCCTCGCGCTCTACCACTTCCCCAGGGAGCCCCAGATTTGTTTCCTCAAAGTTACCCATCCTTCTGGAAATGGGGATTCCAGGCATGCGGGCTCGCTTGTAATAAGAAACATCCCTTTCTCTTATATCAACCTCGACCGCCTGAGGTTTATCCAGCGTACGACCCTTCCTCAGAGCGCGTCCCCTCAGGTACCGGTCTATCGACTCTGCGGCACGCAAGCCAGCAGCCACAGCATCTACAACGTTGTTGGACCCGGTGATGCAATCGCCACCAGCAAAGATACCGGGTATTCCGGTCTCAAGGGTTAGAGTATCCACTTTTACAGTGGCATCATCGCTATCGACATCAAGCCACCTCATGTTTAACTGGGACGTATTGGGCTGCTGTCCTATGGCCACTATCACATGGTCAGCGTCAATCACGAACTCAGTTCCCGGTACTGGCTCAGCCCTGCGGCGGCCATCGGCTTCCATCTCACCCATTACCATACGCTGGCACCTTATACCAGTTACCTTGTTCCCGTCACCGAGGATCTCCACCGGAGTTGTCAAATATTCTATAGAAATGCCTTCCCTGATGGCATCCTCTACTTCTTCTCTCACCGCAGTCATTTCCTCCGCTGTACGGCGATAGATTATTCGCACCTGTCCCTTGCTCCGCCTGTTTGCTGCCCTGGCCGAATCCACAGCGCTATTGCCGCCGCCAATGACCACGATATTGGAGCCTACGGAGGCACCTACCTTCATATTCAGTGCAAACAACAGCGACATGCCATCCACTACGCCTTCTAGGTCTTCACCAGGGATGTTCAGTTTTTTGCTTTGGTGAGCACCTATAGCCAGGAAGAAGGCTCGATACCTTCGCTCTCTTAGATCGGATATCGTTACGTCACGGCCTACCGTCACCCCTGTCTTTATATCCACTCCCAGGGCCTTGATTGCTTCAACTTCTCTATAGCGTACCTCCCAAGGGAGGCGGAATCTGGGAATGCCCGTGGCAAGCATGCCACCCACCACCGCATGTGATTCGAATATGGTGGGGCTATAGCCCCGGCGCGCCAGTTCCCAGGCAGCGCCAAGCCCAGCAGGGCCGCTCCCCACGATGGCTATTTTTTCCCGTCTCGACCCAGCAGCGGCCTTGCGCCTGTAATTGATGCCACTGGTAGTATTATCGGCAGCATAACGATGCAGGGCCTGGATGAATACCGGGCTATCAACTTCGTCTCGCTTGCAATTGTCCTCGCATGGATGCGTGCAAATGCGTCCTAGCACTCCGGCCAGAGGTGCTGCCTCATTTATCAATCTCAGGGCCTCGTCCACTTTACCCTTAGATAGCAGCGAGACAAACCCCTGGACGTTGATACCGAGGGGACACGCTGTGCTGCAGGGAGCAACCCCCTTCTTCTCTATGCAATACGCTGAAGGTACTGTCTTGGCACCCAAAACAGGAGCGTGGATGGTACTGTGGGACACCCTCCGGCCGTTGAACATTAAGGGCACCTGTACTGAGCATGCTTCCTCACAGCGACCACAGCCAGTGCACAGGTCCTCTCGAACGTAGCGAGGGTATTTGGTTGCCCTTATCATGAACCTCCCCTGCTTACTCTCTATGGCCATAACTTCGGAGTTGGTGTATAGCGTAACCAGTGGATGGCTCGCTGCTCGAAGCAACAGGGGCCAGACGCCAAGCAGTTCCTCAGAAGTAGTGACTGAGGCAGTGTCAGACATATTGTCCCAGCCCAATGCTGCGGAGGTTGTGATTACCTTGACCTCCACACCCAACTCGGCCAGGGTGAGGGCGGCTTGCGCCGCACCCACACTGCTACCGATCACAGCAACCCCCCTAGCCATTTGCACCCTCACTTTCCTTCCCGTGCTCTAATCCGTAGTTATATCCTAAGTCGAAAGCCTTGGCATTGAACTCCTCCGTTCCCTTTGGTACAGAGGCCAGGACGGACTCCTTGAGCGAATCAGGGGAAACCAGATCGCTCACCGCTGCCAGAAAGCCCAGCATTATGATATTGGCAACCACCGCTCGCCCCATGTCCCGCGCCATGCGTGTAGCTGGTATGGATAAGGGTGGCGGGTTTTGCGATTGATCGCGTTTTACCAAATCTGGATCTATAATCATCAGTGTGTCGTCAGGGAGATTTTGCCCTTGCTTACTATAGGCCTCCTGCGACAGGATGATAAGTACACTCGGATTCTGCACATACGGATAGCCTATGGGTTCGTCGGAAATGACTACCTCCGACATGCATGAGCCACCACGGGCCTCTGGCCCGTAGCTTTGTGTCAGGGTGGCAAAACCCTCCTCATATATGGAAGCAGCTTGACCTAATATCTGCCCTGATAATATGACCCCCTGTCCACCAAATCCGGCTATTCTTATTTCCTTTATGCTCAAACTCTTTCACTCCATCTAATGCCCTGATAGAGCCAAACATGTTCGGCTTACTATTGGTTTTCTTTCCCGCCTACTCTGTCCAGCAATTGTCTGTAGTGATCCCAGAATGTCGGGCGCTCTAAGTCGACAAACTTGCCCACAACAATAGGGCCATCGAAAGTTATGTCTACGTCCTTGGGATCGGCTCCATCTCGAACTATGCTTCTTTCCTGNTATGAGTGCATGGTATCCAGCCCCTGTGACTGCTTGTTCATGCGTCCGTATAACGTCGGGCAGGGGCTTATAACTTCTATGAAGCTGAATCCCGGTTTGACCATCGCCTCGGCGATGGATCTCTCCAATTGACGCGCGTGCAGCACTGTCCAGCGGGCAACGTATGTGGCACCACTGGCCGCCGCAAGGTAAGGCACGTTAAAAGGATTCTCGAAGTTGCCGTAGGGCGTGGTGGTGCTACGGGCGTCGACAGGCGTGGTAGGCCCCAGTTGTCCGCCGGTCATGCCATAGTTGAAATTGTTTATACAGATGACAGTCATATCCATATTGCGCCGTGCAGTATGGATGAGGTGGTTGCCTCCTATAGCTATGAGATCGCCGTCTCCCGAAAAGACTACCACGTTCAACTCGGGATTTCCCAGCTTCAGGCCAGTAGCGAAGGGAAGGGCCCGACCATGTGTGGTGTGAAACGAGTCCAACCTAAGATAACCCGCCGCCCTTCCAGCGCAGCCTATTCCCGAGACGACCGCAATCTTATCTGGGTCGAGATCATCGCGGTGGATAGCCTTGATAAGACACCCCACTGCTGGCCCTATACCACACCCAGCACACCAGATATGCGGCATTCTGTCCAATCTGAGGAATTCGTCCATGATGTTTTGTTCCACAGTTGCTGTGTTTGTCATTGCACTACTTCCTTAATAGCTTTCAGTATGGTCTCGGGAAGGTGCACACTGCCACCCATGTGCGGCACGAGCAACGTAGTGGTCCTGCCTGCGGCGCACCTTTCTACTTCCAGCACAATCTGACCGTAGTTTAGCTCGGGAACAACGAAAGCCTTGACCTGTTGCGCAAGTTCCATGATGCGATCTTCGGCGAATGGCCACACTGTTATCAGCCGCAGCAGACCTGCGCGAATCCCACTATCCCTTGCCTGCTGTACCGCCAGTCGGGCGATGCGTGCGGTTATTCCATAGGCGCAGACTACAACCTCTGCGTCCTCTACGTCGACCTCCTCATATCTTACTATGTCTTTCCTGTTAAGCCTGATTTTGTCCACCAGACGGCGTACCAGCTTGTCCTGGGCTTCAGCAGTCATTACCGGATATCCCTTCTCATCGTGGGTAAGCCCGGTTACGTGGAAGCGGTAGCCCTCGCCGGCTATAGCCATTGGCGGTACCAAATCCCCATCCGCTTTATAAGGCAGGTATTTCTCCGGCGCTACAGTAGGCCGTCTCCGATTTGAGAGTTCCTCAGGTGATATCGATGATATCACTACCTTCTCGCTCATATGCCCCACCGCCTCATCGGCCATCACCAGCACAGGAACACGGTATATCTCCGACAGGTTAAACGCCGTGATAGTAAGGTCGAATATCTCCTGGGGAGAGCTAGGCACCAGCGCGATAATTTCATAGCTGCCATGTGAGCCCCACCGCGCCTGCATCATGTCTGCATGAGCGGGTAGCGTGGGCAAACCAGTGGATGGTCCAGCCCGCTGTATATTAACCAGAACGCAGGGCGTCTCCAGCATCACTCCCAACCCCAGGTTCTCCATCATCAGACTGAATCCGGGTCCAGAGGTCGCCGTCATCGCCTTCATCCCTGCCCATGACGCACCCAGTATGGCATTCATGGATGCGATCTCGTCCTCCATCTGAATATATATGCCACCCACGTGGGGAAGCCTCTCACTCATCCTCTCGGCCACCTCGGTGGCTGGGGTGATTGGATAGCCGGCGAAGAAGCGGCAACCTGCGCTGATAGCCCCCTCGGCGCAGGCCACATCACCGTTCATAAAAAACGTTCCACAGAGCACTCCATCTTCAGACATACAAACTCCCGTTAGCTCTCGTTGTCGCTCAGTTCCAGGTAGATGGCGAATTCAGGACAAAGCATCTCACACAAGCCACAGCCCAGGCACCTACTCTCATCTGATACTATGGCGAGGGAATAACCCTTGGGGTTCAGTTCTTCACTCATTTCGAGCACTGCCCTAGGACAGAATTCCACGCAGTAACCACAACCCTTGCATCTATCCTTGTCGATCAGCACTTTGGCCGGCTTGGTAGCCTTTTCCGCCTGATCGAAGGGTGTTCTCCACAATTTCATATCAGTTCCCTTCACACTTGACTGTTACAGCTATATCCCATTCACGAATGTTCCCCACCCAGCACTACCCCCTCTTATTGGTTGAGATCTCATCTGCCCGGTTTCCGAATGGTGCACCCATTCCCATAACGAGGGCAATCTACCCTTACCGAAAAGAGACCCCCTAGCTTATATCTTACACTCCTATCGCCGCAGCAGTCAAATCAACCTAGAAGACCAATGCTTCTTAAAGGAACTCCTGCTACGGTCCAAACCCGGGCTAACGGGCTTTCCGTCACTCGCTCCATACAGAGCTTCCTTACAATATTGCATGTAGCTCTACGTAAAAAATGAAGCCTTGTCTTTCAACCATTCCCATCAATCTGCACTCGGGGCACCCACACACTCTTTTCATCAATGACATGAGCGACTTTGAATCCATCCCGCTCCAGCTCCCGGCCAATAAACCTTCTATGGCACAGCTAAGGAAGGCGCTCGGCACAGAGAATGACCACACTCCTCTCACAGGCCAACTCTTCAAGCCTGCTATGCCTCCACCTAAACTCCTCACAGTGCCGACATAAGCCTCGTATCCCTTCCTTCGATATCCCCCTGGTTCCTCGCCGAGATAAATATAACTAAAGCCCTCTCTCTCAAGCAGCTAGGAAAGCTCATCCTTTTCAAAGTATTTGAATCTCGATGTGGGGAAGCGACGTACGTCCATCACCACCTCAACACCTACGTCCTTGAGCAGCGCCAAGAATTCATCTGGGGTACGATAGCTCGTTCCCACGGTATAGACAACCTCACCGATCACCCTCTGCTATCCTCTCGAAATTCACGAAATCCTGATCATCTGAGGCAAAAACCCCCCATCTTTAAGGCTGTTCATTTCTTTTCGCCCCGTACTCAAANCCAGCCCGCTCGGCGACGATAGTGAGCAGCCTCGACGAGGTGCCCCTGGGACGATACATATCCCGCTCCCACTCACTGATGGTCTGCTGGCGCGTGCCTAGCTCATCTGCCATCTCCTGCTGGGTGATGCCCAAATGCAGCCTCAGGGCGCGAACGCCTTCTGCATCCCATTGTACCCTCTTCTTTCTCCCCCTTGCTCTCATAGACATAGTCTACACGTTTCCGTGTTTATTGTCAAAGTAAGCATCCAAGGGAAAAGCAGACCTATATAGAATAATTTAACAATATGAATATATTATATTTGTTTCAATTGCCACCAATATCTATCAATGCTTATCTATCCACTTGCAGCTTACACTAATCTAGGCTAATATAATTAGCAGTCTGCTGGTGAGAGTGCTAAAAAAGATATTCTATAGGGAGGGTGAAAGTGGTAACTAAATTGAAGCCGTTGGGAGACCGAGTAGTAGTGAGACCGATGACTGAGGAAG
>JGI10211J14876_10000785_pt1 | contig 13782 bp, 14 predicted proteins | sample Etolagsediment_FD_14876 | JGI IMG/M metagenome (IMG submission 14876)
TTATGCCCTTGCCAATCCTTTCAATAGGCCTCAATAACAGGACATGCTGCCAGGCTGTGGATAATGGAAAAAACAATTTAGCAATAGCAGAAATAGAATAGCCTGCGAAAACAAATGTCTTCCTTTTGCCGTAGATGTCAGAAAAATAACCTGAAAACACTTTCAATAATGAAGCGACACTGCCTGCAACGCCGGTGATTAGTCCTATGGCAATGCCCGCCCCTCCCAACTGCTTGATAAACAAAGGCAGTATGGGCATGATCATCTCAGAACTCACGTCTGTCAAGAAACTGACAAGCCCTAAAAGGAATATATTCATCATTTGAACTTGAATAACCTCTTTTTGAAATCAATCTGGAATTCAGATATCATGTTGCAGGAGCAAGCTTTATGCCGAGTATGCCTTGCCATATCATACGCGGACCTGTAAGTCTCTTTTTCTTCGTCTTTCTTTGCAGGATATATTCTTTTGGCATATCATAAAATTGCAATTGTTTCAAGACCTCTGATGAAGGATAGCAAAAATGTATTTTTCCCTCGCTCTTGCCTGCATTGATTTTTGCAGCCCACTCTGTAAAAGCAGGTTCTATTATATTAGTCTCCCATAAATCAACATAGACATTCTTATCTGTTTTTTGAGTGGCTTCGCTCATTGCACTGGCAATATCCTGCTTGTATCTTTCAGTAATCGCATAAGGGGCAGCCAGCCTGCGGGTCCTGCGTTTTTCTATAGGCCCCTGCTTTTCTTCGCGCCTCAAGGATATTGCATATATCACGCGCATCTCATTAGGATTTTCAGGAGTGATTCCCCCGGGAATCTCCTCAATCATCGCGCAAATTTCTTCAGAAGTGTCCTTGACACCCAAAGGATATTCTGGACCAACATCTACAAGCCAGTCTATGCTTGAGCAATCAAAGATGTTGCTGAAGTTCTGGCCAAGCAATACCTCTCTTTTCTTGCCTAGCTGCTCTGCAGCTGCTGGCGTGACGTGATATATCTCTCCGTTTTCCTTGAGCAGCAACAGAGAATAGCCGAAATGATCCACAATCCTCGGAAGATCTCTGTCAATAAAAGCAACAGGGCCGTGCTTGTAGGCCCTTGCAGCTGCAAACGCAATATCTGCCCTATGTTTTAAGCGTTTGCTTCTGCGTTCCTCTTTTTTCCAGGCATTGTATGCTTCTTCAAATCCTTTAACATTGCTTCCAAATAACTTCTTGAAACGTGCATGCTCTTCTGTAACCTTCTGAAGAGCAGAAAATTCTTCTTGCAAGGCATTTTTTTCTTGTTCTATTTCAATTGCCTTGTGTTTAAGCTGTTGATACTTCGCTTTATGGTTTTCGTGCTGTGTCTGCCTGTATTCTTCAAGCGCTATCATATCATTGAGTCTTTGGTGCGCGTCTTCATACTGCTCCTGCAGCTCCTGCTCATGAACAGCTTCAAAAAATTCCCTTTCTTCTGCTTCTTGCTGCATATCTTCAAGAGCCATTTCTGCCTTGCGCAATTCATCATGCTTTGCTGCCATATTGTTATTTAAATTAATTATTTCCTGCTTTCTTCTTTCAGCAGTTTTTTGAGACGCAACTTTATCATATTCCAAATCTGATAATCTTTTTCCCAGCGTCTCTTCCTTTGTTCTTAATTGTGTTCTTTCACGCATTATCTGAAGAATGAGCCTTTCAGAATTCTTATTAAGCCTGGTCTGCTCTGCAAGTTGAATATTAAGCTTTCCAATATACGGAAGTCTTTTCAGAATCCTTTGAATTCGTTTTTTTAACTGCATAGTACATATATGTCTTGATTATTTATAAGTTTATCTCTTTTAAAATCGCTTTAAAAGATGCATTATTTAAGTTTTTCTTATACGCTTTTGCCAAATCAATGATTTTCTTCTTATTCACCTTTATTCCTTTTTTGTCAAGCACTTTCTTTAAAGACATCACGTATTGGCAGAACTGCGAGACATTCTTCGGGTCTTTTGTCTTTCTTGATCTCTCAAAATCAATCATTTTCACAGACTTTCCTATAATAACATGCTTCAACGGGTGATGCATCTCTTCTTTATTGATGCCTAATTTATCCATCTTAAAGCATTTCTCAAAAATAATCTTCAATACTTTCTTAATGGCTGTCTTTTTTGCCTTTGGAAGCCAATCCTTGATAAAATTTCCTGGAACAAACTCATAAGCAAGCCAGTTATTGCCATGCATCAATAACTTTGGGCCAATCTTGCATTTGTTCAGTATTTTCAGGTATCTTGCCTCATTCTTTATCCGCCCAATTGCAGTGCTTTCAGCACGCTTCATCTTTACTGCAATCTTTTTGTTCCTGTACTTTCCGGTATAAACAACCCCGCGCTTTCCTTTGGCAAGAAATTTAAGATTGGTAATGCCTTTTTTCTCTAAAATTCTAAGCATCGGAGATTTCAGTATATTATAGACATACAATTCCTCAAAAAAATAATGAATAGAGTCAATCATCTTGAAATCAAACAGGTTTTCCTTGAGAAACTGCTCAACAGCGCGCTTGTCAGTAAGTGAAGAAAACAATAACAGGATGTTTCCGTCTGTCTTGAGATAATCTCCTGCCTGCAAAAGAAACTTCTCAATGACTTCATGGCCTTTTTTCCCGCCTTCTGTTGCAATATCCTTTGTTTTTCTCTCCTGCGGAAGATACGGAGGATTAAAGATGATTGTGTCAAACTTTTGCTTAGGAACTTTCTTGAACAAATCACTGACTTTGTAAGTTATTTTCCTGTGTTTTGAGTTCTTTTTGCAGTATCTAATTGCTTCTGGATTGATATCAACTGCAAGAACCTTTTTTACTTTCTTATTTGAGGCAGCAGCCAAGGCCTGGATGCCAGAGCCAGTGCCTACATCCAATACACTGCCAAAAGCGAGATGTTTCACATGCTTTTCCAGCAGATACGAATCCTCGCGCGGATAATATATTCCCATCTTTTTACAGTATTTCTCCAAATCCTCCTAAAATCATTCCTGCACCAACACTAAAATTGAGTGATTTAGTGCCAGAACCAATAGCAAGAACATCACCAAACGGGTTTTGAGAGAATCTTTTGCGAATAATGCCTCTTCTTGCATGGTCTTCTGTGACAGGAATTGTTGCTGAAGAGGAATTGGCATAAACATCAACAGACCATGGAACCTGATTGTCAATAATCTCTTTGATGCGGTCTGGAATAATGCCATGTTTAAGATCCCTGACACTTGTAGGAACATCAAAGAAATTACAAAGAAGATGCTCAAGCAGCTTCCCATTCATCTGATGAAGCAGAAACATAAGAGAACTTAAATCAAGATCTGGCGTGTGTTCCCTGAACCTTTCAATAAGTTTAGTCAGGCCTTTTGGCACCTCTCTTCTTGCAAACCGATATAATTGGTGCCCTTCCATAACAAGATACGGGCCTGTAGGGGTGCCGTCAGCCAAAGGAATTCCTTCGTCTAACCTGAGATACTTCCACAGATTGCCAAACCCCTTAAAATACGAGCAAACAATGCCTGGCTCGTTGCTTGCCTGATAAGTTGCAGCCCCTGCACCAGAGGCATAAAGCGTGTAATCCAGATGCCGGGGATCTGCCATCTTTTCCAGGCTTTCAGCGCCAGCACAAGTGATTGTCTTATAATGCTTTATTTTGATCAATGTGTCAGCAATCTCAACAGACATGACATATCCTGGACAGCCTGCAATAACATCCAATGTATTGACGCCGGCCCAGTCCAGCTCAGCCTTGACATAATCTGATTTAGACTCAAATGCATCTTTATGATCTACAATAACAAAATCAATTGATTCTGGATGAGCTTGATTCGCAGGTCTTGGCTTGATGCCTTTTTCAAATGATATCGCAGTTTCTGAAAATTTTGCCTTATTAAATTCTTTTTTTGTTCTCATTTCAGAAATTTCAGGAGAACTGGCACAAATAACATGCTTGTATTTGCCAGAATCAACCAAGGCTTGGGCAATTTCAGTGCCTGGCAGGTCATTATTGCTGATCAAATCACAAAAAGCAGCATTTGTGTAGCCCCCAGCATACTGCGCAATGCCTGCAACAGCAGGAATAGGAACATCGCCGTCATGCCCGACAATAAGAAGCTCTGGCCGCGTGCTTAATTTTTCTACTGCTTTTTTGGCAATCTTGCTGGTAGTTTCGCCAGGAGCAGACCATCTTCTTTCTTTTATCCTGTGAATGCCAATCATTCCATCAACAGTCAGATTGTCTTTCCGCTGATATTCGCCGTGCTTGTCTTTATAATGCAGTTCTTTATCTAAAAAATAACTGTTTGGCACGACAAGTTCTGGTACATAAGCTGCACTTTCTATTTTTTTCGCATAAACCATCTTCACTCACTCCGTATCCAATGCTTCAAAATATTCTTTAACCCTCTCAGAGATTGTCTTTAGATAATACTGCTCAATCTTCTCAGTAAATATCTCAGACAATTTGGCATTTTCAGTAATCCTGTATGAATTGCCTGTGCTTTCAATCAAGAAAAGGTCTTTCAGCCGCTTCAAGTGCCTCCTGATATTTGAGGAAGCAATGCCGATTGGCGGCAATTTATCTTTTTTTCTTGATTCTATCACCTTTTTCTCAACCTCTGTGCTTGTCAGGCCCTTGTTTTTCAATAAAACATGGAATACGTCAACAACAACATCCCTTGAATCGCCTGGCTGCAGCAGCCCGATGCTCAAGCACAGCTTCTTGACCAAATCCCGGTCTTTCAAGTTATAGGGCTTCTCATATTTTCGCAGAGTTATCTCTGCAAGCGGAACCTCTTTTGCAACAATCTGTTTTTTCATTTGAATGCCTCACAATAATAATTACTGATAAAATAATCCTGCAGGCCAAAATTAAAATGGCTTCTCAAAATGGAGTATGCAATCGCATCAAACTCCACAGGCATTTTCTTGATTTTTGTGCAAATCAGGAATTTATGCAGTGCATCAAGCCTCAACTGCTCATCAGTACCTGTGAATTCAGAGTCATTGCCTGACATTATCTTTATCTTGCCAGAGACATAATCAATTGTCTCTCCTGGCCCGAATAACTTGCCATTCATGTTGGCAATCCTGTTGTTCTTGCCTATCCCGATAATCCAGTGGGCAGTGTCCTTGTTGAAATTGATGTCATCTAACAGGTTGTCCTCGTTATAATAAAGCGCGTATACGTTATTTCCTTTCTTTATCTCAGAGATGCTCTTATTTTTGTAGGAAAAAGATGTTACAGCACCGGTATTGCCTTTCTTGTATTCAGAAAGCATATAATCAGTGTAAGTAAAATATAGGGTCTGCGCATTTTTTACCGCAGTCAGCTGGTCTGCAGAATTAAATTCAAACTCAGCATCACCTATTTTTTTGAGATTCTTGCCGTATTCCAGCTTCACATCATTTATTCTGGCCAGCCTGCCGTCATTATCGTAAAAAAACTCAGTTACTTTGCCATTATTATCAATACCCACAAGAACCTTATCGCTTGTATAGCTGTATTTTATGACAGAACCATCATCAAACACCTGCTCAACAAAGGTCTTTGCCTTCAGCTCCTGAGTTTCAGGCAATTCTTCTGTTTTTTTTACTTCCTCAACAGGTTTTTCTGCTGCAGGGATCTCTGGTTTAGGAACACAGCTAACCAGAAATAAAAAAATCAATAAAATAACCAGTCTCTTCATTTGAACAGACCTGTAATCCAGTGCCAAATCCTTGCAAACAGTCCTTTTGGCTTGTAAGTTATGTCTTCTTCATCCATCGCCAGCTTAAGCATGTTTGCCTTGTCATCTGAAGCAAGGATCTCTTCAGCAAGCTTCTGGTTCACAAAAGCGTCATATGTTGCGCCATCCAGCTTCTCATCAACAATATCCTGCACAACTCCGTGAGATGTCACGACACCAACAACCTTTATTGAACCGTCTGTCATGTTCACGACAACATTGACTTTTTCTTCCTCAAAATCATCCATGAGCCATTGAGGCAGCACAGTGCCCACAAGATCGTGATAATCTGTCGGGCCTTCTTCTTTCTTTTTTTCTTCAGGCTTTGGCTCTTCCTTGAACTTCTCTATTGTTTCAGTTACATTGAGCCTTGCTTTCAATACACAAGTGCAGTTCTGGCAGATCTGGTCTTCCCTGCAGTCTGTAGCATTCTCGCAGGTCTCCCTGCCAGTTATGTTTCCATCACCGCAGACATCTTTAGGAACAACTCCATACAATTTTTCAGGCTTGCACAGGCAGGTATCTGGGTCGCAGGTGAATGTCTCATTGAACACTTCGCCAAGCTCATCGCAAAAATCATTTTCTTCAGGATCCTCTTTCTCTCCAGGATCGCAGAATTCCACGCCCTCCCTTATCTCGTTTCCACAGTCCATCCTTTTAGGAAGGCATGTGCAGTCTCTTGGGTCGCAGGCAAGATAGATGCCTATGACTTTCCCAGCTTCTTCGCACAAGTCTTGATCTGTATCAGGCTCGCACATCTCATGTCCTTCGCGGATGCCGTCTCCGCAAACTGTTTTTTCTTCAACAGAAACAAGCACCTGCGCACTTGCAGCAGCGCTTAATATTATCATCATCGCGATTAACAAAATAATTCTTCTCATTTTCAACCTCCAATTATTCCCATAATCAAATCCCAGACTTTCATGACAACATCTGTGATAGCAGAAGTTATCTTGATACCGAAGCTGTCGCTGAAATCTTCTGGCGGCTCTTTTGCTTCTTCAATCAATTGATTTATAGGGTCTGAAGCAGCAGCGCCGGTAATTGTCGGTGTCTTGTTAATTTTCACTTCTTCTTTTGTCTCATTAACTGTGAAAGTGATTTTATTCTCTTCTGTCTCTTTTTCTTCTTCATCCTCATTAAGAGTTGCATTAAGCTTCTTGAACAGGTCTGGTGTCAAGGAAGAGTCGCAGACACAGGTAAAATCGCAGACGCCTTTAAGGAAACTTTCTGTATAGCATTCTTTGCCAGGCGGGTCGCAGTCTTCCCCGAAATTAACTTTTTTATCACCGCAGGTCTTTGGAACAGTTCTATTTATAGTCTGATTTGCTGCAGTGGTGTTTGTAGTGTTTGTTGTATTTGTGGTGTTTTGCACAGTCTCATTATAATCTGCAGGGCCTGTGTAGTCATCGCAGGCAGCTGCCTTGTGAACTGTAAGGCACTCCTTGTAATGATAAGAAGGGCAGAAATAATCTATATAATCCATGTCACCGTCCTTGTCACAATAATACTCCCTTATCCAGTTGCTCTCATTAATCTCATCACCGCCTTTCCTGATTACGCAGGCATCATAATAAGTATCATTTCCTTCTGTCACAAAACCATCAATGCCGATGTATCTTGCAGGAGTATCTAAGTTTGTTGGGCCTGCATCAGAATCATAGCATCCTGCATATGCAATTGATGCTAAAAGAATTGCAAAAATTGAAAATAACATTAATCTTCTCATCTGCTTAAAAGTTTTAAGAACTAGTTTATATATTTTTTGATTTGGATTTGTGCGAAACATTTAAATAGCTGAATAATGCGGTAGTTATCATGATAAAACGTTTTCACAAGATGGAATCAAGATACCAGCTGGTTTTTGTCATCTTGATAGCTTTTGCAGTTGTTTCTTTTTGGAGAGGCATCTGGGGTCTTATGGATGAATACTTCTTCCCAGGCCATTATCAATTAAGCTTGTGGTTTTCTCTGATACTGGGCCTGGTAATTCTAATAGTTACAGGATATGCGTCAAAAGAATTAATCTAGAATGCCATGACTAGAACACTTAAAGCTATCGCGCCAACTAGCAATAGTAATATCATCAAGAAGCCAATCCCCTGTTTCTGCTTTTTGATTCTTCTTTCCAGCTGTTTCCTGTTTGCTGCAATTATCTTGATGTGATCGACAGCAACATTAAGTAAAATCAATGCATTTGCTATGTTCACTCACGACTCACCTCTGAGAATTATTAAAACAAAAAGGTTCGTTTTTAAAGATTATTATTCTCTAAAATATATATTAGAATTACATCTTGTCAAAGAAAATTCCAATGACTTTTCCCTTGATATTATCCTCAGATTCAAACTGCATCTTTTTTGCAGGAGACTCTGTGCCTATCTTTATGCCTGCTGCCCCCACTTTCTCCTTAATCTGCTTTGTCCATGACTCCAGCATCTTTGCAAGCTCTTCATCAGCCTTCAGGTATAAAGTGATTGTGTCCATCTTCTGCAAACCTGCTTTTTTCCTTGCAGCCTGAACCCTTCTCATTGCCTCTCTTGCATATCCTTCTGCCTCTAATTCATCAGTCCTTGTCTTGTCCAGGTAGATGAAGCCGCCTTTTACCTCAACCTCAACAAGATTGTCAGGAACTTCCCTGTCTATTGTTATGTGCTCTGGAAGCAACACAACTTTCTGCGCTTCAACAGTCAATTCAACCTTGCTTTTCTTCTCAAGATTGTCCAGGATTTTCTTAGGGCTCTCTGTGTTGAACTTGGCAATTATCTTTGGGACAAGCTCGCCAAATGCCGCTCTCAGCGGAGTTGTGTTAAGTTTTACAGTCTTTTTTATCACAGGAAACTCTACATGAGTGTTGATTTCTTTCACATTTGTCTGGCGCATTATTATTGCATCCATGTTTTCAGCTGCAAATCTTGTTCCTTCATCTTTTGTGACAACCTCAACTGACTTAACAGGCCACCTCACGCCAAGGCCTGCTTTTTCTCTTGCATATAATATAGATTGAATCACTAAATAAGCATCATTCATGTTCTTCTCAACTTCTTCGTCAATCATCTCATCATCTTCCTCTGGCCAAGACAAAAGATTGATTGACTCTTCTGGCAGTGCATATGCCTCCTTGAAATCAAGATACATCTTCTCGCAGATGAATGGGCAGATTGCATTGAACATCCGCATTGTCTCAAACAAGACAGTGTATGTTGTGTGCAGCACAACCTCTTTTTCTTCAGGCGTCCCTATTGCAGACTTTTCCCGCACTAACTGTATATATACTCTGCTCAAGTCAAGGAATAGTTTCTCAATAACTGTGATTGTCTCATCAAGCCTGTATTTTTCAAACAAATCAGTCACTTTCTTTATTGTGCTGTGCAGTCTTGAGAGAATGAATTTTTCCTCTATTCCAAACAAATCTTCCTTAGGCTCAAGCTTGTCTGGATTAACGCCAAGCTCTTTAGCCAGATTGATTACAAGATTATGAATATTCCATAAGACAGTCAGGTTCCTGTTCTTTATTTTGACTCCTTCCCAATTGAAATTGATGTTCTCTCCTGCAGTGGTCTCATTCATGTAATATCTTAATACATCTGCACTGTACTTGTCAATGACTTCATAAGGAGAAACAATATTTCCCAGGGACTTGCTCATCTTGGTGCCCTGCCAGTCAAGAATCATGCCGTGAGAATAGACTGCATCATAGCATTTCTTGTCAAAAGCAATAACTGAGCAGATGTTTAGCATGCTGTACCACAACCGAACCTGCTCTGTTGCCTCTAAAATGAAATCAGCAGGCCACCATTTCTCAAAATATTCTTTATTCGCAGGATATTCCAGGCAGTTCCATGAAGCAGTGCCAGAATCAATCCAGACATCAATGACATCAGGAATCCTGCTTATTTCCTCGCCGCACTTGCACTTGATTTTTACTTCATCAATCCATGGCCGGTGAAGGTCTTCTGGAACTTTATTGTCAACTGATTTTTTTTTAAGTTCTTCTGAAGAGCCGATCACAACAACCTCTCCGCATTTATGGCATTCCCAGATTGGAACAGGGCATCCCCAGAATCTCTGCCTTGTGATAGAGTTGTCTTTTAAATTTTCCATCCAATTGTCGTATCTTTTGCTGATATCTTTCGGGACCCATACTACATCCTTGTTTTCCTCAATTAATTTCTCTCTCAAATCCTCTACTTTCATGAACCACTGCACTGTAGCCCTGAAGATGACTGGCTTGTGGCACCTCCAGCAGTGGGCATATTCGTGCTCAACAGGAGTGACTTCTATCAAGACACCCAGGTCTTTTAATTTGTCAATAAAGAACTGATCATCAACTTTTGCAGTCTTGCCGTCATAAGGGCCCATGTCCTTAAACACGCCCTGCTCATTCAGGTTATTGTATGCGGGCAGGCCATGTTCCTTGCCGACTTCAAAGTCTTCTGGACCGCAGCCAGGAGCACAATGCACCAATCCAGAGCCTGCTGTAACGTCAACATACTCTGTGCTCATTATCACTGAATGTGTGTTCTTGTGCTTGTTTTTTATTTCCTGCATGCTTGGAATCTCATCAATCATCGGGTGCTTGTAATGCACTCCTTCCAGCTTGTCGCCCTTGAATTCCTCAAGTATCTTGTAATCTTTATCAGTAAGGCCTTTGATTAGCACATTAACCAATGCTTTAGATATAATCCACACTTCGTCATCAACTTTTGCTCTCACGTAGTCCAGTTCTGGATTTACCATCACTGCAAGATTGAATGGAATTGTCCAGGGAGTTGTTGTCCAGATGATCAAGAATTCTTTTTCTTTATTTTCTACAGGAAATTTCAGGAAGATAGAATTGTCTTTGTCTGTCTCATACTCTAACTCATGCTTTGCCAGGGCAGTCTCGCAATCAGCACACCAGGTCATGACTTTCTTTCCTTTGTATAATCGCTTTTTCTCATGCGCTTTCTTGATGAGCCACCATTCGCCTTCTATATACTGCTTCTTGATAGGCCAATATGCCTTGTCATAATCCATCCAGATGCCCACTCTCCACAAGTCCTTGTCCATCAATAATGCATTGTCGCTTGAGAACTTGATGCACTCTTTTACGAACTTGTCAACACCATATTTCACAATCTCTTCCTTTGTTTTCAGATTAAGCTTTTTCATCACAGCATTAGCAGTCGGCAGTCCGTGCATGTCATATCCTGCACGATCCCATACATCAAAGCCTCTTGCTCTCTTGTATCTCAAGATGACATCTTTTGCGCTGTTGTTCCATGCATGGGCAATATGCAGCCTTCCAGAAGTGTAAGGCGGGCCCTGCAGGAAATAGAACTTCTCTTTTCCTTTATTCTTGTCTCTAGCTTTTTCATAGATATCATCAGCTTCCCAATGCTTCATGATTTCTAATTCTATTTCCTTATTATATCTAGTAATAGCCATAACAGAGGAGAAAAACTAGTAATGGTTTAAAAATGTTTTGAAAAGTTATATATAGCGGTTTGTTTTGCTGAAGAGATATGAGAGAACTAAAGAAAGGCAGATACAAGCACTACAAAGGCAAGTATTACGAAGTAATAGGAGAGGCAAGGCACAGCGAGACAGGAGAAGAAGTTGTGGTGTACAAGTGCTTGTACGGGGATTTCAGCTTATGGGTAAGGCCGAAAAAGATGTTCTTAGAAGATGTTGAAATAGAAGGCAAGAAAGTGCCCCGGTTTGAGTTTGTTGCTTTTGGAATTGCGAACTGAAGGGAAATTATTCCTTCTATCTACAAAGAACTTTAACTTTCAATATCTCTTCTCATTTTATCAAACAATTCTTTAGTTCTCTCTTTTAATTCAATAAATTCTTCTTGTTCCAAGGCAGTTTTTATAGAGTATTGCATTTTCTCCCGCATATCTAAAATCTTATCGCTATGTTCTAAGTCTTCTGTAACATCTCTATCAAATATCTCTTTTATATCTTCTTTAGTTAAAGAAATTTTTCTTTTTTCAATCATATCTTCAATTAAAGTAAATGTACAGCTTTGATTTCTTGATTCAAATCCTTCTTTAGCTATTAACGCAAGTAAACAGTGATACAAGCAATAAAAAGAAGCAGATGCTGACCAGTCAGAAAAACCGGTTTTTTGAAAATAGATCATTGCCTTAAAATTATGTATTGCTTTGTTCAAATGGCCTTTTGTTTTTTCTTTAGATATGTCGATTCTTCTTAAACCTTTATGTCTTTCACTTTTTTCGCCTTCTTTAAAACAGTTATTTAGCTTATCTTTGATAGACACTTTTTATCACCTTNGCTATTGTTTTTTGACCCCATAAAACAATCCCTTTTCTTAAAATATCCAAAACAACAGGATCTTTTTTTAAGATGTTCTTTTTCAAATCTTCTTCAGTTTGCAGAATATCCTGAATCTTAACAGGAATAATATCTTTAATGCCGGCTAATCTTTTTTTATATTCTTTAAAATTGGCCTTATCCAAAACAAATAGAACATCTAAATCCGCGGGTTCTTTCTTCAGGCTAATATAGGAACCAAATAAAATACAAGACTTTATTATATCTTTCAATTCTTTCAAATCTTCTGATCTGTATTTAACTCTTCCTTCTATTTTACTTGTTAAAGCTAATTCTAGTATGCTGTCTGTCTTCTCGTTTTCAAAATCTAACCTATATGAAATTATATTTGCAATCTTTTTGGCTTTGAAAATACCTTCTTCTTTGAATTTTTTCAATATTTTAAGAGCACCATTTGGTGATAATCCACATTCTTTGGCTATATTATTTATAGAATAGTCTTTATCAAAAGCAACAGCTAAAAGTCTCAAAACCTTTTTTTCATTATCGGTTAACATAATATACACCTTTAGTGTATGATTATATACTTGTGGTATATAAATGTGTTGGTTTTGAATCTGATTTAGAGGTCAAATTTCCGGAAAATCTCTGAAGGATCTTTTTTGAGATACTCCTTGAACCATTCCTTTTTTGACAAGCGGTTCTTCTTGAGTTTTGCAGTGCCGTACAGTTTTTTCAATCCTCTTAAAGCCTGCCTTTTTTCGTATTCATCGACAGTGTTTCTTATGGCTGTTCTAATGAACTCCTGAGCACTGTTAAAGCCGAACTGCTTTTCTATACTGCTTATTTGTTTTGCTAATTCTTTGGTCAATCTTAAGTGTATTGATACCATAAGGTACCAAAAGGTGGATTTATTTATAAGGTTTTTGGTTTAGAAGGCGGAAAGTTTGCGGATTATTTAGGCTTAGATGACTGGCCAGGCAGTTCTTTGACTGCATCAGATTGTTTAGCAAAGTCTTCTTCTTGTTTTTTAGAGCGCGGGTTAAGTCCAGAATGATACCAAGCAGCATCTTCTGCAAAAACTTCTGTTTTTTTGCACCAACCATCTTTTTCAGGCACACGTAACCTCAATAAGCAAGTTATATCCATAACAAATTTGCCGTTTTTTGAATTATTTTGCGAGCGCCCATCTATATCTGTTGAAGATGTTTCTTTTTTCAGGTAATTTTCAGGAATAGTAGGAAGCTGTTGTTCTTGGGTTGTATCCAAAGAATACCATGTATTGTCTATGCGCACATATGCTTTGTTCTTATCTGTTTTACTCCAATAAGCTCCTTTAATCTCGCCATACCTTGAATCCATCTTGATATCAAGAATCTTTGCTGCTTTTTTTGAATGAAAATCAAGAACATACAACGCAGTATCTGCAGGGTCTTTCTCTAAGGGATTAAAAAAATTATACTCATCAACAAGCAATAATTTTTTACCATCACTTCTCCACCTTACTTTAACTAAATCTGTGCCAGGAAGCGTATGTGTATTTGTATCTTTTTTAGTTTCAAACTGTTTTTTAGTTTCAAACTGTGCAGGATACAGGAATCCAATCTCGTTATCATTAACATAAGCAATAATTCCTGCTTCTTCTTTTAATGCTTGTAATATCTTGTTGTCACTGTCTCTAGTGAAACACATGACGCCTGATACTAGAGTAAGTATTCCTGCTATTGAAATCCCTATTATTGCTGGCCCGATATATTCTGGATTTTTAGTTAAACC
>JGI10211J14876_10000786_pt1 | contig 13782 bp, 15 predicted proteins | sample Etolagsediment_FD_14876 | JGI IMG/M metagenome (IMG submission 14876)
GTATCAGAGACCATTACCTTTATTACTGGAGCCGCCGGTACTGGTGGTTCTGTTCGATTAGACAAAGGACCAGTCGCAGGTTTCTACGGAGACCGGGTTGGAAGCTTTTGGTCTGACCTATCAAACCTCATCATCCAAAATGGAGCACGTCCAGGAAATGATGAATCCAAAGTAACCGCTGTTACAGAGACAGCAGGATCAGCAGATGTCACGATTTACGATCCAAGTTATAACCTAAGTGAACTACTTCCGCCTACAGCAAATGACGGTGAATATGTCATCGTTCTTACTGATGAATCAGGAAACACCTTGTATGGTTGGGTTGACGCAGTAGCAGCAAATGGATCAGATAGCTACACCCTAGACATTTATAGTGAACCAGCAATTGCAAACCAAGATTGGGTCGGATCATTGGCTAATTTTACGTTTGCAGCAGGATCAACTAGGTACGCAATTTTCCGAAACAACTCATCGTTCGCTTGGACGACTGGAACAATTCTCACAAGAGAAGTTGCCTACAAATCACAGATCAGTGATCTTGCACAGATCTCCGACTTTGAAAACGGAAACTATGCAGTCGATTACTACCGTGGACGTATTCTCTATAAGAAAGCAACAACAGGAACTTCTGATGTAGCGACTTACGGCATTCAAGGAAATACGGTTGTCGCACTAAGTTCATCAGGTGGTAGCTCAGAGAACACCCACGATACACCCGTAGTAGCTACCGGTACACAGACTCTCTACGAAGCAAAGACCTTCGATGGATCTGCTCTGCCAAACAGTGTTGCAGAAGGAGATGCAGTGCGACCTGCTGCTACTGAATACGGAGTGACTTATGTAACGGTTGTGAATGATGACGGATCAGAACAACCAGCGTATGACTCAGGGCAAGATGCGTTCCGACAAGGAGAAATCAACCCACTCTCTGACCACTATGCTGCAACAAGCCTTGTAGATACTACAAACGTATCTGCAACTACGCATTACTATCCCTCAAGTACTGGTGGTGTAATGGACGGATACAGCGACCTTTCCGTATCAGGAAAGTTCATTGATGCTGACGGAACAATGACAATGACTGTCGAGATGATGAATGATGAAGACTCCTCAAGTGGAGACTGGATTCAGGTATACGGATACGATGACAAGAACAACACCACAACGAACAGTTGGTCTGTTACAAATGGAACGCTTACATTTGCAATCTCATTCAAGGATGCTAACTACAAACGCTATCGAGTAGCTTTGGTTGCATCAGGTGCAACTAACACGGCCATCATTAAGCAACGTAAGAAGTACTAGTATGGATAATAAGTACTCTGTAAGAGAGGTATTTCCTACATCGTTTGATGACGGAACTATTGCAGATGTCATGATTAATGGTGGTGGATTCCATGCAGATAAAACGATTACGCTGTCTGCGAACAACACCACAGCGCAGGAGAACATCTTTCAGATCACCGGATCTGTGCAGATTCTTGCGCTCAAAGGAGTTATCACTGATGCTTCGACACTCGTAAACTGTACAGCGATCTCATTGCAAGTTCATGACGGAACAACACAAGATCAGGTTACCGCTGTAGGTGGTTCTGCAATTAGTGGCTTTAATGTAGGAGGTCTTCTTCTAAAAGATAAAGCATTAGCAAATGCTATTACTGTAGCTAACAACGACCAAGGACGTATCGTTGAGGCTAGTGGTGCGCCTGCATACTTCCAGTTTACAGTTGTGCAAAAAACGGCAACCAACACATTCATTCGAATGCAGTACACCACAACTGATGCACCAATTGATGCACAGATTGAATGGCATTGTATCTGGCGACCGGGACCAGATGACGCAGGAACCTTAGTAGCAGTCTAATAACAATCTCTATGAGCAAAATTATTCCAGAAGGACAAGACCTTCCAGCAAAGTCATCTCCGCTGACTGTGGATGACGTTAAGTTCGCAGCAATGGTTGCGCAAGCTAAATCATTACTCACTGCACCAATGGAAGAAGGTGAGCTATTGAGTGCGCTTGAAGCCCATTACATCGCAGAAAATAACGAACACTATACAAGTGCCCAACTTAAAAAGGTAATTAAGCAGGTAGCTAAAGACCTTAAACCAGAGCCAGTAGTAGAAGAAGGTCCGTAATTCAAATCTATGACTCGTGATCTAAGAACAAAGGCACAGGAGGTCGATATTCGACAAGTCTTTGTAGAACAACAAAGAACCGTCGATGACGGATGGGACATCGCTAGTGGATCTTCTGTGTCTAGCGCGGGTTTGAATTTATCAGCAGAAAAGGTCTATGACTTCTCTTGGTTCTGGGAGACTGGTGGTTCAATTCGATTTAAGATTACGCCCAACGATACTGATGCAACTATTCGTCGCTTCTACTTCTCAGGTCGTGATACGGACTTCAAGATTCAGCTTGCTGTTCGCGGCTCTAATGGAAACACTGTCTTCGAACTTCGTAATGGATCAGGAAACAACTACTACACAGCAGGCCAAACTGTAACAGTGGGACAAGAGAATGATGTTGTATTGGTCTGGGACCCAAGTGTCCCTAGCCTCACCTCTTTTCTAAATGGTGAAAATGAAGTAACGGACACTGTTGCTGGTTCAGCAAACTTTGGTGCATACGATACGGAATATAAAACTGTGAAGTTTGGCTCTATTGCAGGAGGTACTTCTGTTACAGATCTCAATACAATGGAGGTTACATTCTTCAGAGAACTTCTGAATGAGGAGGAAGCAGCCGATCTCAACGAAGAGACTACTTACTCTGAATTAGATGCCAAAAGAACCGTAGTTTCTCTGCCGCTCATCACGAACTACAATGATGGATCTAATGACGTCACTGACAATCTAGGATCAGGTGGGACTTTCACATGGGGGGATGGAAGTACAGCTTCAACACAACCAACACAACTTACCCCTCACGGAATGACATGTGATGGAGGTGATTATGTGCAGGCAGTCGATAATACAGTAGCCGACATGACTACAAACGACTTTTCTGTGGTCGTTTGGTTCAAGACAGATACAGCAGCAGCCATCCAGAGAATCCTATGGAAAGATGATGGTTCATCAGGATATCGTCTGTATCTCGACACAAACCCCAAGCTCGCAATTTTCCCACGAGACGGAGCAAACTCTGCGGATATTCGAACCGCGACATTAACACTGGCTGATGGGCAGTGGCATTGTGGTGTTTACGTGCATGATAAAACGAACGGTACCGCGTATCTCTATGTAGACGGTGAGCAGGAAGCAAGTGGAGATATCTCTTCTGTAGGAAGTTTGACGAACACAGATAAGTTAACTATCGGAACAGAGAGTGACGGAACAGATGGTCTTGATGGAGATATTACACGGCCACGAATTTTCCCAACTATTGCCTTAACACCATTGCAAGTTCGCGAGCTCTTTAATAGAGATAGCCGAACATTTAACGGATAATATGGCACGAATTAAAGAACAATTAGCAGCTAATATCATCGGACACTGGGACTTTCGAACCGGTAGTTTTAAGGATCAGACTGGTGGAGGGAGTGATGGATCTCCAACAAATGATCCTGTCTGGACACGAAGTAGGAGAGGACGTGCTAGTGCATTCAATGGAATTGACCAAGTTGTTGATTTAGGCACGAATACATTAGGCCCTCTAGCTGAGGGAGCTTCTGGAATCACAATGGTTGTCACTGCCTGTCCACAAAATGTTGAGGCTGGATCAATCCCAATGCTTTTTAGTGAAACGATTGGTGTCGCAAGCAATGGTTTCAATATGCGATTGGATCAGATTGATTCAGATACTTACAATCTTCGTGTAGGTGGTCGATCACAAGCTGGGGATGCGTATCAATCACATCAATCTACGGCTGTATATAATTACGGAGAAGAACATCACTTCGTAGGAGTTTTGGACTATGCAAACGATATGGTCCATCTCTATGTAGATGGAGTTCTTGAAGGAAGTACGGCAGCGACTTTCGGATCTACTACATATAATCAAGGATCACCTACACGAACTGATGCCATTGGAGGAGCATCATCTAGTGCGAACTTAACAAGTAGTTTGATGAATGAAGTATTGGTATTGGATACTCCAATTAGTGCTGCACAAGCCTCTCAGCTTTATCAAGAACATCTTGAAGAGCTTGCATTAACTTCTGTGCCACAATCTTCACGCGTTGCTGTTCCAGAACCAGTAAAAACTGACAACATCGCCTTTCAACTTACCGGTGATACCGTTGATGGTGTATTTAAAAATATCTACGGAATAGAAACTGCGAGCGTCGATGCTGGCGTAGATCTGGTACCGAGCTCTATTTACAACACTCTTGTTCCAGAATTCTCTGGCTCTGATAATGAGGACATCAATTTCGGGGATGTGACGTTCATGGATGGTGATACTCAGGCTACTATTCTAATGACTCTCGAACCAACTGCATTAGGAACTTTCGATGGTTTCTATACAAAAGGTACAAGTGTTTCATCACGTGTCCGTTTTGGATTAGGTGGAACTGGTGCGGGAACAGCAAGTGACATCTTGCTGAATATTGCCAATGGTGCAGCTTCAAGTTCGTATACAACAAATGAGCCACTTCAAGCTGGATGCAAAGCACGTCTTGCCATTGTTTTTAATGGAGGTGGTGCAACAGATGATGACAAACTCAAACTTTATGTTAATGGCACGCTACAAACTTTGACTCATTCAGTAAGTCCAGGAGCATCTATCCCAAATGTTTCTACAGATTTTCTCATTGGAAATGATAATGGATCTACCGCACGTGTATTCAATGGAATGATCTCAGATGTTCAGTACCACAGTGGAGAAAATTATACGCAAGCCGATGTCACACGAGACTATAAGAATCTCTTCGGTGCAACGAACCTAAACCTCTTAGGAGAAGATTGGAATATTTCTACAACAAATGAAACAGGAGGTTCCCTAAGTAATTCTCCATTCATTGTTGATACAGGTTCATGGAAGATTGAGGACTCAACTACATATCCCGGACAGAAACGTATCAATTGTAAATCAACAGGAAACGCATACATTTCAAGCGCTCAGGCCTTTGGTACGTGGGACTTCACTGTCTTTAAAGAGGATGCTAGTGAGACCCAAATCGTCTTCATTGCTGATACGATTGGAACAACAGGAGCATCGGGTCAGGATGGATACTTGTTTGAACTTCAAGCTGATGAGGCGATTGAATTCGCGCGTGTAACCAACGGAAGTACAAGTACACTATTCAGAACAAATGCAGGACACGTAAGTGCGGAGACCTCCTTGAGATTCCGTATCACACGAGATTCCTCTGGAGAATTCACACTCTACGAATTCGTCAGTGGCGCTTGGCAACTAATTGCAGATGGGGCAACTGGAAGTAATCCAGTAACAGAAACAACTCACGTCTCTAGCAGCTACATGAACCTGGATTTCCCGACTGGCGACGAGATCGAAAACATCAAACTCTGGCCAACTATTCAAGATCCAACTGCCTAAATAAATTTATATGGACAATCCCGGAATTTCAAAATATAGCCTCGTATCTACGTTAAACTCAACAACGGATACACTTGCTGGAGACGCAACATTCACTGGAACAGGTGAGCAAAATGATTATCCACATGTAGGTGTGATGACGAAATCAGACGTTGCTGGAACGCTATACTTTGATTTCTCTAATAATGGGACTGACTGGGATAGCACTTACCCAGTAAATGGATTTCAGTGTGCAGCAGGTGTCTCAGAATTCCATACAGCCGTGAAACTTGGGCGTTACTTCCGTGTGAGATATGTGAACGACTCTTCTGTGCAGAGCTCTTTTCGTCTCTCGACGTATTATGGAACAAGCTTTGTTCCATCAGTGGCACCGTTGAACCAGACAGCAGGATTGGATCAAGACGCAATCTTTACTCGTGGCTCTATTGCTCAGGATGAGATCCGTATTGGACGACGTAGTGGTGTAGCAGGATGGACAAAATTCGGCTTCCGATCAGGTCTGACTGCCTCTGCTGGAGAAGAGATGGTGTGGGAAACAACAGGAAACTTCACTCCACTGACTTCCGCAGAGACATTTGATATTGCTTATGACGGAACAGCGGGAGGTTCTACAGATGGAGCAGGTACAGTAGGAGCTACTGAGCTCACATTCTTCTACATCGACTCTAATGGACTGCCGGCAACAGCCACCCATACTCTAGGAACTGACGGAACTGATACAACGGCTTTCAGTGGTTTGGGCATCAACCGTATTGCAGTTTCAGCATCAGGCTCAAATCAGGCTAATAGTGCGGCCATTACGGTCACTGCAACAACGGCTGGTACTAAACAAGCAATTGTCCCCGCTGGAGAAAGTGTTACTCAGCAAGCCCTATTCTTCGTTGGAAGTAATCATGACGCTGTAGCAAAATTCCTTTATCTGCATGTGAATAAACCGAGTGGAGGTGATGCAAAGGTAGCAATCAAAGGGATCGCCTATAACCGACAAGTAGACACCTACTATGAAGTTTTCCGTACTACACTAGATACCTCCGTAGAAATTACAGAAGTTATCAATGAACCTATTGGATTTAATTTGTCGCCTACAGATGTACTCTATTTCACAGCAGATACCGACACCAACAATGCTGAAGTCGTTATTCGCTTCAGTCTTAACGAATACCAACGATCATAGCTTTATATGGAGGTAATAACTTCATCAACTTTAATACCGATAGGGGCAATAGTGAGTATGGGCGCTGTACTTATTGGCTTTGTGAAGTGGTTAACAACCATTCAAAACATGGCCAAACAAAATAAAATCGACATCCATGAGCTTAAGAAGACTGAGATCCCGGAGATTCAGAAGAAGTTGGATGATATGCACGAGAAGCAGAATAATGCGGCGACCTCTATTGCAAAGATTGAAGGGCAATTAGATTTCCTAGTCGATCATGCAAAGAAGCATCAATAATATGCGTTGGATGTATATCGCTATTCTGGTGTTGATGGTCTCATCGCTGTCTTTCTTCGGAAGAACTGTGAAAGGCAATGGAGACAGCATGATCTACCACACCCCTAATTGTAAGTATTACAGTGCAGTGGTTATAGGTAATCATTACAAAGACAGATTATTTTGGACAGAGACAGGAGCTCGTAAGTACGGATTTCGAAAAGCTAAAAATTGCTAGATATGAAAATCCTCGGCGAAAAACTCAATCAAGATCAGTTTCGAAACTATGTCGAAACATATGAGTTTGGTTCAATCCCTCCAACCTCTCTTGTGATTCATCACACTTGGTCTCCTAAGAAGAAAGATTGGAGTGGAAAGACTACCTTGATGGGAATCAAGAACTATTACGAAGGTAAGGGATGGAAGTCTGGCCCGCACTTGTTTATCGCTGAAGATGGAATCTGGTTATTCACTCCAATGTACGACGTTGGAACACACGCAGGAGATGGTAACGCAACGTACAAATGGGGGCGACTAAAGGAGTACTCGATCGGAATAGAAGTTGTTGGAGACTACGATACGGAGTTATGGAGTGGAAAGACTAAGAGTAATGCGCTCGCTGCAATTCGTGTCTTGATGGATAAGCTGAATATCAATACGGAGAACGTGAACTTTCATAGAGACTTCTCAAGCAAGTCATGTCCTGGCCACGCGATCACAAAAGACTGGCTCTTCAAGGAACTGGCGAAGCGTGATGTTCAGGGAAAGCGTATCGAGCAGAATCTCTCAATGGTCTCAGACTGGGCGCGTGATGCCTTCCAGTGGCAGATCGAGCACGACCTTGATAGGCACGTACACCCACATGAAAAGGTTACAGCGGAATGGGTATTTACCATGATTAAAAAATATCACGATAAATTTAACCAAACGTAATATGCCAAAACTACACGTCTTGTTCACACGCGTTTTAGATGGTGAGTTGAATGCTCAGAGAACTGAAGATGAGCTCAACCGTGTTCTCTCTGATATGGAGGGGGAGGTGCTCAGTGTCCAAGTTGAGGAACTGCAAGCACAGAAAGAATATAAGCTATACGTTTTAACTAAATGATATGCCAGCTAAATCCGAAAAACAGCGCAAGTTCTTTGGAGCAGAGCTCGGCCGCAAACTCGCAGGGAAGAAGTTGCGAACGGCTCTAAGCCTAGATGAGCTACGCAAGATGACTCGTAAACGTAAAAAACGTAAGAAGAAATAATATGATGAATCACTATTCCGTGACATATGCTGGTCGCATCGTCGGTTTCCTCATGGCTCTGTCCCTCATGATGGGATGGGATCTGGATGAAGGGTATCTCACAGAAGTCGTAACTGCTGTTCTATGGCTTTCTGGAGAGGCACTTACTCTATACGGACGATATCGCAAAGGCGATTTGCACTGGTGGGGGGCTCGTAAATAGCTAATTCATAATAGAAAAACGCATGTTTTACTTCGACGACGAACCAGCTCCTGTAGCTGAGGAAGCAGCAGAAGAGGAGGCTTCAGAGGAGGTCGATGCTTCTGAAGAAGCTTCTGCTGAAGAGTCCGCTGAATAAGAGACAGCCGAGGAAACTCGGCTTCTCTCCCCCCGTTTTTACGGGGAAGGGATGTTCGCTTGAACACCGCCCGGCTCGATAGAGTCGGGGGGAGAGAATAAAATCTTCTTTATGACAGCACAAGTTCTACAAACACCAGAGATCATTGCTATTGAAGGATCTACTATCCGAGTTCGTCACCCGGATATTTCTGGTTACACACGTACAACAATGATCGACTCGCTAACCGCAGCGGGCACATCTTTGTCAGTGCGCGACAACAATAACTTCGAAGACAACGACTGGTTCATCTTTGGGGAGATTGGTAATGCCAAGAGTGAGGAATGTGATGTGAATGGTGCGGTGACACGTGGTTCAGCACTTACCATTACAAACTCAACTAAGTTCGATCACGAGCTAGACACTCCCGTGACTCGTATCTTTGAACGCGCGTTCAAGATCTATGGAGCAGCGACAGATGGTGGTGCAGGAACACTCTTAGAATCAGTTGATGCAAAGACTGCAAGCACAAACCAGCTTGCTGATTCCATCATGGTTCAGTGGGATCGCATGTATTCAGAGTGGACATTCCAGACCACAGATACAGCATATGCGTTCTACTACGTCACGTTCTTTGATGGCACAACTGAAAGTCCAGCGTCAGATTACGTGGCTTCAACGGGTCTCGCCTTTAACGCGGCTTACTCACTCGCTCAAAAAGGTCTCAACCTCGCACGTGCTGAGGTAGATAACGAACTCATTACATGGCAGTTCTTGAGCGATACGATTGATGACTTCCAAAAACAAGTCACAGACTACGTGAAGGCTGATGGTCAGATCAAAGATTGGCCGTTCGAAGAGATCGAAGATAAGACATCTCTTGTCACAGCACAAAACCAAGACTCATACGCATTATCTGGTCTGTCTTCCACGCTCAAATACCCAGATACCTTCCAAGGAATTATCCATGTGAAGCTCGGTGCTGAGGAGCTCAGATATGCAGACCTCGACAAATATCAGTACATGACTGAAGGTCAGGTGCGAACTGAGGTGGATACACAAGCAGCCATCGGTGCAACCTCGATCATCCTTGATGATGTCTCAGAGTTCGGAGATAGTGGGTCATTTTACATCAGCACTCAGACTGGCTTGGTGACTTACACAGCGCGAGATACAAGCACGAATACACTCAGTGGGATTCCTACGGCTGGAAATGGATCGCTGACCTCGATTGCAACCGTAGACGCAATTGTGTGGCAAGGAGTAGTACCAAGTAAACCGACTCGCTACACAATCTTCAATGACAACATCTTGTTAACAGCTCCCCCAGACGCAAATACGGCTGGAAAGCGTATCAAGATCAAGTACTTCAAGGAGTTAGATCGGATCACAGCACTGTCACAGACATTACCGATTCCATTCGTACACATCTCCAAGTACTTCATCGCTGCTCAGATTGAATATCGAAAGAAGAACAGTCAGAACGGAGATCGTTACCTTGCCATCTTCAACAGAGAGCTAGACAAAGCAGCCAAGAAGTATCAAGAGCATCTCAAAGAATCTTCCGAGTACTACACATTTACCACCAACCTTAACCCATAAGTATGCCAGCATTTGACTTCCTACAATTTACAGAGGGTGCCTACTCCGATGTTGCCATCCACCTTGTACCTACTGGCCAGCGTGGAAGTGGTGCAGGAGGGGCGTTGTGGTCAATGTCAAATGTAACTACTTCTTATAAGTTAGGGACAATTCTAAAGCGGCCAGGTTACGAACAGATCGGGGATGCGCTTCAGGCAAACAAAGCCATCACAGGAATGCACAACTTTAGGCAGAGTGCTTCTGTTCAAAAGATGCTTGCTACCGTGAACGACTCAACCGATGATGATACTCAGCTCTTCTACAGTACCGGTGGTGCTTGGACAGAGATTGGTCAGGCTGAAACAGACTGGGCAAACAAGGCGAACATCAATATCGAATTCGCTGACATGGCTGATTACTGCTACATGGTCGGATGGGGATCAACAGATGGGTTTGTAACACCAGCTTCACTGACTGGGACAACATTCTCAACATCAACAAATGTCACATCCATGCCGAATGCGAAGTACATTCGCCGGTATCGTGATCGTATCTACATTGGAAACACAGATATTGGAGGAACTGCCACACCTTTCCGTGTGTATTACTCAACAATTCCTGTGTCCGGTGCAATCACATGGGAGACTGATATCAACTTCTTTGATGTCGATTATTCAGAAGAGATTACTGGATTGGGTGAGAACTGGGATCGACTCATGGTATTCACTGAATACTCAGCCTATATGGTCACTGGGGTGAATCCACTTGTACGAAAGAAGGTGTGGGATGTTGGGTGTTCAAACCACAGAACTATCAAGAACAGCGGGCAATACATGATCTGGGCCAACCGAGACGGTGTTTGGCTATCTCAAGGTGGAAGCTTCCCAAAGAACGTAGCCGGGCGTGTACTAGACTTCGTTCGTTTTGCAGATCCAACCACATTCTTCGCTGAAGTAGTTGATGAGCAATATCACTTGTACGTTGATGCTGTCACAGTAAACGGTATTAGCTACACAAACTGCTCAATCGTTTTGGATATTCCTACACTTACATGGCACATCCATGAGTATGCGGATGACTTTGAAATGATGGCAAAGTTCTACAGCTCGGGTGAGGATCAGCTCTGGCTCGGAACAGATGACGGAGAGGTCATGCGTCTTGGTAAGTACACTGACAGTACACTTCTCACTGACGATGATGGTTCAAAGATTGATTCTTCATTCCAGACAGCAGCAATGGATTTCGGAGCACCAAGCTCGGAAAAGATTTGGAATAAGATCTTCGCCTATGCAGATCGTGCAATGGGCCTCAAACTTAAAGCTCGTGTTGTAGACGCTAATAATCAGGGTGTCTCTCAATGGCGAGCCTTGGGTGAGTTGTCCAAATATGTAAACGAGTTCCAGGTTCTTACAGAGCCAGGTCACTTCCTTCAACTACAAGGTGTAGAGAGTGGGTCTAATAAATACTGGTCATTCTACGGATTCACAGTTGATGCTGATGTAGACGTTCCACAGTCTAAATAATTATGCCAAAAGTAACTGCATTCGGTAGCTCATTTGCTTCTCAGGGAGTTGAGAAGCTGGGTTTCGATTCGTCTCACCGAAGAGATACCATCTTGTTTCCGGAGCAGATTATTGATCCACAGAGCCAGCTAACAGACCTAGGATTGTTTCAGGAGAAGATCGAGAGCGTGAACTTGCGCGAAGACTCTACTATCAACGGGTCTAAAGCTTCTGATGTGCAACGTCGAGCAGAGGCTATCTTCGTTGATGACTTGGTTTACATCGGTACTCCTTATGATTCTGACACAGCACTAACATCACCACCGATGACGGTTGGTGGTGTAGGTGGTTCGATTACACGCAACGTAACGAACTCTCAGGTTCAGACGGGGAACGTATCTAACTGGCGATACTTATACTCAGGGATTCTTGCTCAGACGATTGATGACGGAACAGTGCAGTGGCAAGACAGAGATATCGAGTTCTACTGCACGGCAGAGTTTTCAGATACAACCAACCAAGATGCGTTCATTGGTATGTTTGCACGAACCTTGATTCCACCAGGACTTAACTCGACTGACACGGATCGTCATATCGGGTTTTACTTCCAAGATGATGAGGTATACGCATCGAACGCAGATGGAACAACACAAACAAAATCAGCCGATCTTACCGGTAAGATTCGTAATTCTGAAGGAGATCCAAAGCTCATCACAGACATGAATGTGTATTGGTTTAAATCGTTTGCCACGGAGAGAATTGAGTTTTATATAAACAACGACTTGGTTTACGAGAGTTTCACAAATCTCCCATTAACACAGGATGGAATTGCGTTCATTGGTATCGCAGATACCGGTTCATCAAGAACGATGGACATCAAGAACAACTACTCATGGATTCTAAAGAAGACCTAGTATGTCTACAAAACAATGCAAATTAGAAAACGGTGCGCTGTTTTATGCCGATGAGGATGATCCAAGAGTTCAAAAATATGAACAGGGGTACGATCTGTACCAAGATGATAAAGGAGAAGTGAAGTCACGGAATGAAAAAAGCCGCAAAAACATAGTGGATTTAAAAGTAAAAGTATTAAACAAAACCGCTACGACAGAGGATCTCACTAACATGGTGGAGTATCTTATCGAGAAGGTGGATAGATAATGCTATAATAGGTATATATGGCACAACTAAACTTGGCGAAAAAACTAAAAAACCTCGGTGCTACCTTTCTTGTTGATAAAACAAGCGGAGATGTATTTGTAACTCTCCCAGGAAAGTTCGGTAGAGCAAAGTCAACGTCACGACTTCGCCAAGAAACTGAGAGTAGTTTGAAGAATTCCGGTCTATCTAACCTGATTAAGAAGGGGGAGTTCAAAACACAAGAACAAATCCTTGGTGCTGGAGGTGCAGCTCGGGCCATTTCACACCCAAGTGGGGATGTGGACTCATTAGATATTCTGGGACAGGTTGTAGATGACGTCTTCCAGAATGTGGAGCAGGCACTTAAAGCACAACCTTCCGGAACAATCGCCATCGGAAATGAGAACATCTCACGATCGGATGCACAAAAGCTCATTGGTAAGACAGTAGACTTCTCACAAGCTGCTCAGGACGCACAGGCTGCCGCAGGAGAGGCCGCAGCAGCATCTCTGGATGCAAGCTTGGCTGAGCAAGATGGGGTCATTACAGAGCCTTCTGTGACGTCTGAGACTTTTTCATTAGATATCTTCCCAGACCCTACATTGGCACAGACTGTGCAGGAAACGTCCGCTGATCTGATCGCAAACCCAGAGTTTGTTAACGCAGCATTCCAAGCATTTCATGGACGTGATGCCAACCAAGCAGAGCTAGATGAGTTTGTGGGACGTAACACGGGAGAGATTCGGGGAATTATTAGAGCAGGTTCACCTGTATCACAGGCACAAGTTCAGCCTGGAACCGGAGTTGAACAGCAATTTACCCCTGAACAATTGGCTGCCGCAGACGCACTGGCTGAAGCTGCCGCTAACTCAGACCTAATCTATAAGCCACAGGTTTCTCCGGAAGATATTGATGAGTTTGTTTCTACTGGAATTGAACGCGCAACAGAAGAGCTAGATCCCTTCTTCTCTGAGCAGATCGGACGAGGGCGAGACGCCTTCATCCAGAGTATCGGATTTGAAACACAGGCTCGTCAGCGAGAACTTGAAGCGCAAGA
>JGI10211J14876_10000787_pt1 | contig 13766 bp, 15 predicted proteins | sample Etolagsediment_FD_14876 | JGI IMG/M metagenome (IMG submission 14876)
GTGCTTGAGCCACTGTCAGTTGGCCTCACTGTGGCAACAAGCGCAGCCTGGATGGGACAAACAACCACCCCAAAAACAATAACAAACAAGAGCGCATCAAGTGATGATCTAAATTCCCTTCAGAGAAAACATAACCTCACAGTTGCCCAAATAGCCGACATAACCGGAAGGAGAAAGAATACAACGTGTGAAGGATGGCTAAATGGGAGAGCACCGGTTCCTCCAAGGGCACTGAGGGCCATCCATGTCTGGGCAAATAGCCAGGAAAAAATCCATACATAAAACCATAAACGGGCTTTGCTCTATCACCGGAAACCATAGCGGGACATGTATTGATGAGGGGAACAACCACTTTGGTATCTTCCCAAAGCAGGGAGATCAGTTGGTTCGAGGTTGACATATACTTTGATTTATAGCACCGGGTTGAGACAACGATAGTGCTTGGAGCCAGAATATTGTCGGGAAATATAACAAACAAGGATTTTGAGCTTCTCCTACATATTGCAGAGTATGAACCGCTTCTCGTCAAGCAACTTGCAGCAGTCAGCTTGAGGAGTCCTCAGGTCATACGAAGGCGAATAAGGCTCTTTGAAAAGCAAGGGCTCTCATATAGAAGAATACGGGGCTATGGTAGGGGGCCAGGGAGGCCTGAGGATTTAGTTTTTTTAAGTGAAAAGGGAGTTAAACTGCTACAGAATAGCGGAATAATCCATGACCATGCCTCTCACATTGGGAACACAACGATTGAATCCCATGTCGCTGACCATGACCTGCTCATTACCTGGTTCCGTATTCACCTGATCCAGACCCAAAAGGTCATTCCCCATCTGGCCGTCAATTACCTCTCTCCACGATACAATGAAAGAATAATGGAGCGCATTTCAAAAGACAACAGCCAAAAATCCATCGATTTCATCCCGGATGGGGTCTTTTCCATAAGGAATCATGAGACAGGAAAGAGTCTTCTGTTCTTTCTTGAAGTGGATTTAGGCACAGAGACTATTGCCAGCAGGGAGAGAGGGCCTAAAGACATTCGAAAGAAGATCCTCAACTACCAAATCTTATTCCGCCATCACCACTACAGGCATTATGAGCGAGTCTTTGAATCCAGGTTTAAGGGTTTTCGCCTGCTATTCCTTGCTAATACGGTCTCACGGTTACATAGTCTCTGCCGCCTTGTCCAGGAGATGTCGCCTTCGGACTTTATCTGGCTGACGGAGCAGAGAAAGATGTTTTCCCACGGTATCTCGGCCAAGATTTGGGCACGGGGTGGTCGGAACGACAAGTCTCTGCAGTCCATAGTAGGTCCGAATCTCGCCTGTGAAAACCCTCTTGGAATATCAACCGATCAAATACTGGTTTTTCGATGAGATCATCCATAATGAGCTCAACGTGTAACATAATTACTGGAAAAGCATACTATAACTACGTAAAAGAGCGATCAAATCGCTCAATTATGTTACACCCTTCAAATCAGAATATAACGTAACATCAGATACTTACCATGCGTAACAAAAGTCGACTAATTAGAATAAAGGTATGGATTCACGATCCGGATATCATGGTAGGTTAACAGTAAAATTAGATCCTGGTAGGGTTCAGGGAGAGTCTTGATTAGTGAGTAGGTTCTCGGTCTATTGCGGAGGTGACGGTAGGTGTGCTTCCTTCTCTTTCATGTTTTGAGATATATTCTCAGTTTTACACGGAATGCGTAGGAGATGTATCCTGATCGTCACTCCCAAACAATAAGTGCTCGTGCTCCTTCTCTGGATACCACGTGTTCACCGGTGAGTTTCGGGGCGGATACCTGATCTCGATAGGCCATGATTGAGATAGGCTCAAGGTTTTATCTTTCGTGTATGCCGATGAACGGGGAAGGTATATGAAAGGATTCGTTTCCCGTGCTTCAAGGATACAAAATCAAAAAGTTTATGTACTTAAGTATGTTGCAACTTCAAAATAAGCATAAAGCAAAACAATCTTTATCGGATACCGTAAAGGGAAAGATGTCCTCGGCCAGACTCGAAAACAGAGGCTTTATCAACGACGCCGAAATAGTGGCCTCTGTGTGGCCTGTGGTATGAAAGTAAAAAGAAAAATCCGCAGACAAGAAAACGTTACAGTATGTGTGACCTCCATCGGAAAAAACTCGACAGAAAGAAACAATAATGCCGCCTGCCTTCGTAAACAAAGAAAATGGCCGCCTACACCCCTACGTACTTGATCACTTAAAAGACAAATGGAAGGAAGTTGACCTTAATAAAATTAAGGCCGAGATACAAGAGGAGCTTTCCTGCAAAGAAATCACCGAAACAAACATGCATATGTTGGGAAATCTTATTTACGGGATAGCCATGACTCTTTCTCAGAAGGTCAATGAGGAACTCTTGGGGCCCATAAGCCAATGGATGGATGATCCCGACTGGATGAATCGTTTTAAAATAATCGAAGACCATACCCCGAACTGGGCGGCGTATAAACGAAAACAGAGGAGATGGTCTAAACAACAGAAATACCTAGCTGCAGAGCGCCTCAAGCTTTACAGGCAGGAGATTCTTACAAAGAGATCGTTCAGGCATGAAATCTCAAAGATGATAGGGAGAGCACAACCGCGGCAGAACGTTGGTCTTAAGTTTGATCACAACTTTATCGCACCTATTATCTCATCATTTAGTCCTCCGGAACAACGGAAAGTGGAGACACAGCTCCAATTTCAACAAGCACTTTCGCTTTCGGTTTCTGATCTCCTTCCCTGGAAACTTCTCCTCATGGCTGAACTAAGCGAAATTCAACAGACAAAAAGACTCACCGAACTGAAAACCCACTACCCCGAAGATAAAAAGAAAGACATCGTCTCAAAATTTATTCATTTACTTGAACTTGAAAAGGAAGGAGAAGTGACCACAGGCCAGGAAAAGCCCTTTGGAGACATCACAATCAGACTATCCCAACCTCAAATCGAGGCAACCATTACGGTCACTGACCAGCATGGGTTCGACTATACCTTTGAATGGTTCGAGCTCGGCGCCAATCAAAAAGCCAAGATTATCGATGATATAAAAACATATAAAATACTCTGCAAACGGGCTCAGGCAGAATGAGAAACCCAAACCCCTTCACCGACCGCCAAATCCGCTTGCTGGAGGCCATCCGTGAAAAAATACGCCATATAAATGACCCTGAACCGGAAATCATCACCGATGAATTCTATGAATGGCTCACTGAGTCTACCAAACAATTCGGCAGAATCCCTAAGATACGATTCAGCCCACAATCCAGCAGAATAAAGGCAGAATTGATAAAAGATGCTGGATTGATAGATGAACTAAGAGAAGTGGAACTCTCACGAATACGCCAAAAATACTGCATAAAAGAGGCAAGAAATAGAAAGGCACGCCTATTTGAAAGCGAATGGAATAACATCATGCTCAAGGTAAAAAAAGCAATGTTCACAGCCGGATATATAAACCAACTCTTAGCAACGGACCAGGAGACTGTAGCTGAGCCTATAGCTCTCATGCAGCAGATCGTCACGGATGAATATGCACCACAGATAAAGGTGAAAAGGCAGGGAATTCAAACAAATAAAGATATGGTTGAGGAAAAGACGGAAAAGGAAAATATCAAAGGGTATGATGATGAATTAGAAGGGATGGAATAATTTGCAAAACTCTTTCCGTCTGGATTAACGGTTACTAATACTATTGGAAAGGTTTCTAGAGATGGCCTGGGTAAGGATTAATCGTAATCTGAAGTTGAGCCACATTTCAGTATTGTTGTATAAATCATACACCAAAGCCGTATCTTTTCCGCGGTCCGGTACCTGCAGATTTGTGAAATTAGTCGTTTGGCATTCCCAGAGAATATAGCTTCTATAGAATATAAAAACATAAATCAGTCCTGCCGTTTTATTTAAAATCATTTTATAAAGCAGTAAAGCATACTTATGAGCAGTGTAAACCTAGTTGAGCTGTTGGAATGGTCAAAAAGGCCCAATAAACCATAGAAATCAAGAAGAAGGCATAATTCCTCAAAATTCTGAAGAATTAAGCCCTGTGTCACTCTTACTGTAACTCCCCAATCTTACATAAATCCTTTATGTATCCTTTATCACGAAAGCCCTACCGACTATACCCCCTCACAAACACATCAGAAAATAAAAGATTTGCCCATGAATCACACTTGATGAGCACATGAATCCCTATTTTTTCCTGTTTTTGGAAAAAAGGGATTTTGGAGAAGCTGTCAAAATAAGGATTAGCAACTTTTGGACAATTGTGCGTTTTGGGCATAATAAAAAGATATGCTGATTTATCATCAAACCCCCGGCTTATGATACTTTTTATGCATTGGGTGATGTAGGTGAAAAAGTATAAGACACTCATTCCAACAAGAATCGACATTAACAAGGATAAGATCTATAGAGTCAGCGATATCCATGACTTTGCCTGTTTAGTGTTTCCCCATAAAAACGCAAAGGATTTGCGTGCTGCATGTATCCTCATATTTCTCGGTATAAAGTATAGCCTGGAATACAATCTGACCACACAGGAACTTGAGGTGCTGAGAAAAAGGAAGCTCCCGGAGATAAGCCAAAAAAGCCTCTGGAAGGCCAGAGCAACCATGGCAAGAATGGGACTCATAGTCAGAACGGATCGAATATTTTGGAAATTTTCTTCAAGATTTACAAAATCCCTCACTACCTTGAGTGAGAAGGTTTCCAGGCATATGGCTCATTCATTCGACAGGGGGCAACGAGAAAAGGAATGGTTCCTGTTGGACTATGTAAAGGCGCAATTGGGAGAGGAAAAAAGTGAAAAAACCACCTATGAAAGAAGGTAGGTGGGAAGATTTCCGATGGAAAATCGGGGCCCCCAATGGTACGTGTCCCTTTTCTCCATGATGTACTACCAGGTAGGGGCAACCTTTATAAATCTTCACTCAATTCAATGTCTTATATAATATATATTACTTTCAATATAGAAAATAAAGAAAGGAAAGAAATAATCGTGATTTTGTAATTCGATTGAAAATTTAATCCATTCATTCCCGTTTACAAAACGGGGTATTCTGGCTAAACTTTCAAAAAAAGAAGATAGTAATGAAAAACCTTTTTTAAGTTCCATCGGAAATGTACTCACCCACCTCTGTGCCACTGTTTGCCAGTGGTGATAAATTCTTAAATATCGGTTGTGTTTCTTGTGCAGGTAATCCCAGAAAATGTCCGATGGAAAAACAACAAGCCCCTGATAGTACGGAATCGTTAATAGAGTCCCTTCATGTTTCAAGAAAAGAGCGGTCGCTGCTCATAAATCCTGACTACCTCGATGATGAGAAGCTTCCGGAGGATGAAAGAACCGCCGTACTTAAAGAAATATTTAACAGAAATATCCGGGAGAAACAACTCAGCCGCATCATATCACACCTCACACCAATCCTTGACAGTGCACACCCACCCTCAGCACTGATATACGGACCAACCGGTTCCGGCAAAACAGTCAGCTTAATCCATGTGCTGTCCACTTTTGGGAACGTGGCCGAACGTCACGGGATTAAATTTCACTATCGCTACATTGATCTCACCTCCCCGAAGACCTATTTCGGGGCCTTAAACGAAGTAGCAATTGCCCTGGACAGCTCCAACCGCAAGTACCGGAAGGGTATTCCCGTGGAGTACATGCAAGACAGGATTGTACATGCCATTGCGGGCTATGATGGGTTCTTATCCCTTCTCATTGATGAAGCTGATAATATTCGTCCGAATCCCGATGCCTTCCTTACCTATCTTGCAAAAACCCTTCCCAGAAAGGTTTCGTGCAGGCTCATCCTCATACTTCTGACCAACAGGTTGGACTGGGAAAAGACCCTTGACCCAAGGATTCTAAGCTTTCTTAAGAAGACGGATATTATCTTTGAACCATATGATGCCCTTGACTTGTTGGAGATCCTCAAGTTAAGGGCAGAAAAAGCGCTTTGCAAGGGCAAGGTGTCTCAGGCTGCACTCAGGAAAGTGGCTGCCTATGCATCAAGAGAGACCGGTGATGCTCGAAAGGCTGTGGAGCTGTTGGCTAAGGCCGTGCGGGTTGCTGAAGAGAGTTCCGGGCATTTGGGTGAAAGGGAGGTGGATATTGCCGAGAACCGGCTGGAGGTAGATAAATCCGGGGAGCTAATCAATGCCTTGGCCACGCAGCAGCGTTTTGCCCTCCAGGCCTGCTACCGTATTTTTAAGAAGGGAGTGAACAAAGTTTCCACCGGTCAGGCCTATGAAACATATAAAAATGTTTGCCACACACAGGGATGTCTTCCACTCACCCAGCGGCGGTTTTGTGATATTATCAGCTCTCTTGACCTTTACGGTCTCATCAATGCCCGGGTTGTTTCCATGGGGCGGTATGGCAAGACACGAGAGATAATGAGTTCGTTACCTGAGCAAGTCGTTAAGGGATTCCTTTAGACCGATTCAGGGAATACATTTCAGGTTTTACGCTCATCAAGCGCCCATTCACTCTGGGGGCAATTTCCCTTTTAGGCTAAGGGAAATAGTCCCGCATACAGACCATAAACAAAGCGAGGTGTAACACAAAATGGAGAAATGGAAAACCATCGAGCCAGGTGCGTGGAAACCGGAAAGAGAAGGAGACTACATTATCGGTACCCTGGTGAACAAGGAACCGAAAGACGAGATATCAAAGCTCAGCGCACGGTATTACCTTGAAAACAAGACCGGCATGTTTTTTGTGTGGGGCTGTGCTGTTCTGGATGACAGGATGCAATACGTAAAGGTCGGGGACAAGGTAAGGATTACCTATGAGGGTGAGACCACCAATAAGCGGAATCAAAAGGTAAACCTTTACAAGGTTGATGTAGCGGAAAAACCGGAATCGAATACGGTGAGCAAAGCCGATGAACCGGGAGAGTTTGAACGGATAGAGGAGGTTAGGTGAGGCTTTAGAGCCTTTTTTCTTCTTTTTCTTTCTATTTCAACTATTTCTTTGAGAGGGAGCAGGAGTATCCAAGCAGACACATCCGTCTTTCCTTATCATAAGGCATATTATTTTCTCAAGGTGTGGATGGTCTGATTCAGACCAACCCATCAGTGAGGTTGGTCTTTGGAGGAAAGATAAGCGGAGGTGTTAAAAAATGAAAGAACAAAACGAAGGGCACGAGGTGCTCTATGATGTGGAAAACCTCTCTCAGTATGAAGCGGTTGTCTTGAGAGAGGAAGATGAGCCGGAAGAAGAAGAGCCGGCCACGGGCATTGAGGATTTTCTGTATGAGGAGTGGAAAGAGAGGGACCTTAAAACGGTATGGCCAAAGGAAGGACGAATAAGGTGATAAATCCCCAGGAGGTGATGAGAATCAAAAAGCTTGTGAAAACCCTTATCCTTGAATGTATGTCCGGAAACGGACCCGGCCATATCAGAGAGATTCATCTTCAGGTAACAGAGTTCAGGCCCGAGGTTCCTCAACACACCGTGAGGGCACGGCTCTCTGAGATGTCAAGGAGTGAGAATCTTGAGGAGAAATTAAGCTCATTTGGCAGCGGTTTCTATGGCCTCTATGAGAAAAACAACCAATTGTGCAGCGTGGTGTCGTATCCTGACCGGGGTCCTTGGGGAGATTCCAGATACCGAGGGAATTGTTCCGGGCACTTGCTGAAAGACCTCATTTTACGATTCAACTGCCGCAGCGTGTTCGACCCGGCAGAGGGTGGTGAGACAAGCAGAGATGTGGTATCGGGAATCAACACCTATCTACGGAAAGGTATTGACTATGAAGGCAGGGACCTCACCAAAGGCTGGGACATCTTGACTAGTACGCTGCCGGAGAAACAGTTTGATTTGGTCTTTTACCACCCTCCCTACCATGACATCATTCGTTACTCTGAGGACCCAAGAGACTTGAGCAATAGTACAACCCTGGAAGATTTTGAGCGTAAACTCAACCAATCTATTGCCCGGATTTTTGAAGCGGTCAGGTCTGGGGGCATAATGGTAGTCCTGATTGGCGACAAGCGCAAACACGGCGCATATTACCCGCTCCTGAGAACCCTGCTTATGAACCAAAGCATAGGTCAGCTGAAGGCAATCATTATCAAGGTACAGCACCATTGCCACAGCGACCAAATCTTCTACAGCTCACCAAATCCCTTCCTTATACCCATCAGACATGAGTATTGCCTCATCTTCCAGAAATAGAAAGGAAGATGGAGGTCGATAAAATGCCGAAAAAATTGCCAACTGTTGTTTACAAGGGAAACGCATATTTTATGGACCATAGATTGGGGGAGTTCAGGACCATTCAACCACCACTTGAATTCATCCCGTTCAATAGCGAGCTGGGCAGAGAAATCTACCAAGAATATGTAGTAAGCTCAATGGATGAGCCTCTTGTTATACGCTGCCCGCAGTGTGGGAAAATCCTTTTTGAGGGTACAAGACGACAGGCAAAAAAGGTCATCATCTATTGCACGCACTGTCTGTAGGATAAGGCTGATTCTCAGGGCCGGGAACACGCAAATCGCCTATCCTAAATCTTTCGATTCGGGAGCCTGATTTTTTTGAAACTTTTTCCCCGAATCCGAAAGATTTATGGAGCGATTCGCTTGACGTCCCCTCACTGTCATTTCCACTCCTTATACCTGATACTGTGACTCTTGAGCACCCCTTGGTTTTCCCGAAACAGAAACCAAGGAGGTGTATATTATGAATCAAGAACAAATTAATGGAATCGTTGGCAGTTGGATAGATGAAGAGGATGTACCACCACGAGCAGACCTCAAAATAATCAGGACATCAGCGCAATACTTTGACCCTTGCGAGGGTATGGATGAGGATGAAAGAGAGGCATACTGGGACTTAGTGCACTGGGCAGTGACACGAGAACATGCAATGCTTCTCAGCATACCAAAGCCGCAGAATGAACATGACTTCTGGACAGTTGAACTGGATGAATTCGGCAATAACGTCTCTGCCTTTAACACCATGGACTTTGAACGATTGTATCCTGACCGGTTCAACAAATACCACTATAAGCTCAGAAAGATTTACGAGCAAGTAATGGATTTAGCAATCACCCATAGCTGCATCAGCAATGAGCAGGGAAAGAAAAACACGAAAAAGAGATTCATACATCTCGTTGAAAATGAATTCAGGGACAGGGCAGTGATGCTCAGTGAGACATACAAGAAATACCCTGTGTGGATGAACAAAGAGAAGCTCCTAAAGGAGATAGCAGAGCTCAACAACAGGATAAGAACGTGCAAAGAGATATGGCAGAAATGGGCATATCAGGATGAGTGAGAGGAAGAATTGTCTCCTCTTATAAGGCCCCTCGTGGTGCACATTCTTAACAGGAAATTGATTCCCCCTTCCGGGTGTCGCGGGCGGGGCGGAGTAAGGTAAGAAACTATTAGCCAGGGTGGCTCCGTGGGCTGTCTCGGAGCCAGGAAAAATAGAAAAGAAAGGTGAAAAAGAAATGAGGCTTCAAGGGCCTCACGTAGGATAAACACCTCTGTTTATGAATGGGAATTCACTGGGAGGTTATAGCCGTTGGCCTCCCCTCTCGGAATCCCCAGAAGGGAGAGAATCAGGGATTATATAAAAAGATTTTGGTATTGGAGAGTATGTGTCCAGTACTCGCTTTTTTCTCGGACCCCGGATTCAATTTCCCGTAACAAACGCGTGTCTTCCAGTTTGTTTTCGATTTTTGTCTGTTTATATCCTCTCTCTTCAAGCTGTTCCTGAAGCCTTTCTCGTTCTTTCTTTTTCCACTCCGGGCCCTTCCAGAGAGGATCTCTCTCCTTTATGGCCTTTATCTCCTGGAATGAATACTCCTCGGGTTTATGTCTGATTTTTCCTCCACCTGCTCGCGTTTTTCATCGAGATATTCTTCATGCTCTCGTAATAAAGAGTCATATTCCTCGCCATATTCCTCCAGTTCTCTGAAAAGATCTCCCTCAAACCTTCCCATGGCAATCCTCCTTTCACCGTTTTATTTAACCAAGCCCTCTTATAATAATGCTACCGGTAAGGCTATTGCTTTAGTCTTTTTTTCACTGTCCAGTGAGAACTATAGTCTTGAGAAGAGAAAAGCTTATAAATGCGAAGGTATTACTATTTTCAAGGGATAAAAATGATAGACCAAAAAGAAGCCTACCACTACCAGAACTATATAAAAAGACTTGAGAAAGCGAGGCTCAGGGTAGTGCCTGGACTGGCATATATCCACACATACAGCCCTAACAAAAACACGCCCTACGCAATAGCCGAAACATTTATGGAGATTGTACGAGATTCGCAGAAAAAGTCCGATTTTGACGATTTTTTCAAACAGAAGGTAGAGATGGGAGAGGACAGGGTTCACCTCATTCTTGGGGAGATAACCGGAAGGGACAACCTCAAATATGAAAACCTCGCACGGCTCTACTATGACCTCTCAAGGGTTGATCAATGGCGGGCAGAAATGCCATTTTCCGTGTATTACCATAAAGATAGGACATGGTCAGATCTTAACAAAATGGAACTCCAGTTACGGGACCAGATACGCAGAGAGCTCAAAGACTTTGCCCAACATATAGCATTCCCGCAGAAGGATCTCAGGGAATCATTGCTTGAATTTAAACTGCAGAACAGAAAATCAGAGATGATGGAAGATACCATAGAAGGAGGTGGTTTAGACGGAAAAATAGGGCTGGACAGCTCTTACAATTATCCGGGTGATATCTATCAAATCCAGAATACAACCTGAAAACAAAAAGAGATGGCTCAGCCCCTTGAGCATAAATACCTACCTCAGATGCCCCAGAAGGTTTTATCTGCACTACATCAAAAAATTAAAGACAAGGCCAAATATCCACCTTTTGCGTGGATCTGCCGTACATAAAACCCTTGAGCGTTTCTTCAGAGAGAATGTTCACTCACATGTCTACTACGGCGAAATCAGAGATGCCATACTCGACATCTTTAATGAGGAATGGAAGGCAAGAAAAGACCAGTTTCTTAACCTGAAACTAAAAGGCCAGGACCTCGCCTTTTTCTACCAGGAAAGCCAGAAAATGATAATCAACTGGATGCAGGATTTCCTCAAATCGGGTGGGTGTAACGGACAGAAACCAGAGCTTGAGAAGACCCTTTTTTCAAAAAAATGGATGCTCCTCGGCAGGATTGATGCGATGTATAATGCCAGAGATCCCCCTGTCTTGATTGACTATAAGACCTGCAAATCGATTGAGCTTACCGATGAGTATAAAAGGCAGATGGGTATCTATGCCCTGCTCTATGAGGAGAACTATGGGGTGAGACCCCTTACAGGAATCCATTATGTGAAATTCATTAATGGGCTCAGGACATTTAAGATGTCAGACACATGTATCAAGGAGTTAAAGCAGACCATCATCAAGATCCGCCGCAAGATTATCTCAACCGATGAAAAAGATTACCCCTGCAGGTGTGGGGGGTGGTGCGAGAAAGATTTTGTACCATGAATTGAGGAAAATCCATGTATCACATCGATGAAAAGCTAAGAATCTTGAAGCCTGTTGTAGGCAATCGAAAGACCCAACGATTACGACAGATGTATTTCCATGAGGATGATTTCCGGCAAAAAAAAGAGATTGAAAACTACATAGACCTTCTCATTGCAAGGCATGTGAGAACAACAATTGACGATGAAATTGTGCTTCCTCCCCCGGAGCGATCCCTTTGCTCAGGTGACATGAACCTGGGCGATGTTGAATACATCAACAAAAAACTCTATCCATTTGATCTTAAAATCAAGGACATAAACAGGCACGTTGGGATTTTCGGTTCAACCGGCTCAGGAAAGACCACCTTGGCCAAAAACATCATCAGGCAGCTCCACAAAGGAGGAATTCCCTTCCTCGTTTTTGACTGGGAGAAGAGCTACCGGAACCTCATCCAGGAGTCCTCCGACATACAGGTCTTCACCGTTGGAAGTGACATACATCCCCTGTTTTTAAACTTCCTTACAGTGCCCCCTGGCATCACCTATGATGAATATATCAAATCAATCATCGCCATCCTTTCAGAGGACTATATCGGTGGAATCGGTGCAGATACCATGCTTCTGAATTACATAGAGATGGCATTTCAGGAAACCAAGAAACCCTTCTTTGAGGACCTGAAACATATTGTTTTACGAGAGATCAACAATGATATGAAAAAGAGGGGCCGCCTCGCAGGCAGATCCGGGCTGTGGAAGGAGACAGTTCTCAGGCAGATACATTTCCTCTCAAAGGGCGCATCTGGAAGGGTGGTGAATTCACGAGTAAATTATCCCATCAAGAAGCTCTTTAGCAAACCAATTGTGCTTGAGTTCGGGAACCTCAAGAGCATCCATGACAGGAAATTCTTTATCCACGTCATCCTTAACTGGCTCTCGATATATAACCAGCACTATGGAATTCATTCAGAAAAACTCAAACAGGTGCTTGTCTTTGAAGAGTTTCATAACGTAGCAATGAAAGGCAAAGAGGATAACATGGTGGCATCCATTTTCAGGGAATCAAGGAAATACGGTATAGGCCTTATAGCAATAGATCAGACCCCTTCAGAGATCCCCAACGCAATCTTTGCAAACATCAACACAAAGATCTCCTTCGCACTCGGCACCAACAGTGATATCTATGCGATGGCTAAGGCGATGAACATTGAAAAGGAAAAGGTCAGGTTTCTGGGCATGCTCAAAACAGGCCAGGCCATTGTGAATGTGAAGCAAAGGCATAACGACTCCTTCCTTATACGACCTCCTTTTGTCAAACAGGATGAGAATGTATGGGATGAAGAGCTACGGGCTGCAATGAAAAAGTTCGCAGAGAAGACAAAGACAGAAGAGCCGGAAATCGAGAATTTACCCATCTCACAGACCCCTCAAGAATCAGATACCACTCCTCCCTTACGCCCGCTTGAAAAGGTACTGCTTGCCAATATCATTGAAAGACCCCTTGACGGTGTCGATGAACGAACAAAACGGCTGGGTATCCATCCCTCAACCATTGCAAACCTGCATGCCTCTCTGTCGGAAAAAGGTATCATCAACACCTTGAACGTGGACAAGAAAAAACTCTTCGAGATAACAGATAATGGCAAAACGATTGCCGAGGAAGCAAAGATTCCCATAACAGGAAAGCATTCAAAGGGTGGGGTTGAACATTCATACTGGATTGACCAGAGCGTCCAATTCTTGAAAAAACTCGAGTTTCAGCCTATCTGCGAGGTGAACGGGATTGACATAGTTGACGCAGAGACGGGGATCGCAATTGAGGTTGAAACCGGCAAATCAGATATCAAGGCAAACCTCCTGAAACTCAAAAAATCTCTATTTTCAAACTGTTTCATGCTTGCCACGGATAAACCTGTTGCAATTAAAATCAAAACTATGGCAAGAGATTTTCCATCAATCAAGGTCCTTTTTGTAAAGGATTTTTTGAGGCTTACCAAGGATCAAATCGTATCACCCACACCATAACCCACACCACACATCACACCATACTACTCACACCACGAAGTGAGATTGGTTGCTGACAGCAAAGCAGCGGAAGGGGCAACCGCTCATTTATCCAAAATAACCAAGGCAGACTACTAAGGGAAGTGGAAGGCGCCTGAAGTATAAGGAATCAAGCCTGTCCCGCCGGGGACGGGCTTTTTATTAGTCGAAGCTATACGATTCTCTATTTTTTTAAATCACTCAAAAAAGAAGAAAGGAGGTGATTCTATGACAGTTGATTTCTTTGAAAAGGAGGTGAT
>JGI10211J14876_10000789_pt1 | contig 13755 bp, 12 predicted proteins | sample Etolagsediment_FD_14876 | JGI IMG/M metagenome (IMG submission 14876)
CTGGTGATGTTGGCCCACAAGGACCGCAGGGCGACCCAGGACCCCAGGGAATCCAGGGCGTAAAAGGGGACCAGGGCGATACGGGACCCCAGGGTATTCAAGGACCACAAGGACTCCAGGGGCCACCAGGTCCTCAAGGGCCTCAGGGAGAACCCGGACTCGGCGGTACTTCGATTTTCGGTTCTTACTTTCAACACAACTACACCGAAGAGGAGAGACGAAGTTATTCTAGCCCGTTATCTGAATACGCACCATCTGTAACCATAACAACACCGTCACTACCTCTCGGGTTATATCGCATTGGATGGTACGCAGAAATGCAAACCACTAGTGCCAGTAGTCTAATAGGAACATTTGCTTTTCTAAATGGCCTGATTATCGGATCCGAGTACATCGAACCCAGAGATAGTAGAAATTGGTATGCTTCTCACGGGTTTAAATACGAAGTTTTATCCGGTGTGAATGTTATCAAGGTAGCCACGGGTAAATATATCGGAAGTTCTGGCGAACACTATACGCGCCGTCAACGTCTCGAAATTTGGAGAGTTCAAGAAATTACGCCAACATTATAAACCAAAACCCTTTTTTCTACCTGAGAACTGATTTGATCTTAAACTTTTTTATTCCCCTGGCACATAAAACTATCTTATTCAATTTTCCCTAAAAAATCATAAGTCCATTAAATGTCATTTCAAAAATTCTCTTATACAATTAGGAGAACGTTCCATCCCAAACGTCGAGTACCAGTCTGTGTTTTTAGACAATTAGCCTTAAAAAACGACAACCAACAAACAATTTTTTAAAAAAAAACTCTATTTGTAATCAAAAAGTATGAATAACGAAGATCCCTATTACGTACCGGAATCAACCAGTAAATTGTCTTCAGATCAAATCTATCGCCTGCTAAAAAATTCGTTGGATATTTATAATTTATACGGCGAAAGGTGGAAAATTCCCGGACAGATCGACGCTATAGTCAATAACGCACTTGAATATGTTAAGGAAGAAATTGAATTCGTCGACAAGAAGGACAACGAATTTGAGCCGAAAGAAATTCTAGAGAGAGACCCTAAGAACGTTGTCAATGCAAAAGATACCAGAGAAAAGCTCGAAAGAATACGATTGGGTATTGATATTCTCAGAAAACGCGATGAAGAAAACCTGTGGAAAAGGTACGGAGAGGGATTTTTGCCTGACTATGAAGAAGGAAGTATCGATAGAGAAAAAATCCATTCTGACTGGAAGTACTTCGATGAAAAAGTCATTACACCGTACAGGGAAAGGATGCAAGACTTAAAGAAAACATCAAAAAGCGCTTACTATAGAGGCTTAGAAAGACTTAAAAATCTTTGGAAACGAAATATGGCCCTACGGTGGTGGTCGGCAAAGGCGAATGAATTAAAAGAAATGATTAGTGATACACCAACATATGGATCACGCGTCGGCTCTGGTTACCATACCGATGACTGGAACAGAGGAACCCCCATTCCAGTTGATAACGTAATGAAATATATATAATGTACAAAATGAAATTTCGTTTTATTTGATTAAAATTAATGAGGCGTGATCATATTTTTCCATGAAAATGAAATTGAATGAAAATAGTTTTGACTGTTTGTTGGGGCATTTAAAAAAAAGAGCATCATTATTTCTTGGACGCGAGTCGACGCATCTACTTAGATTTAACTTTGATTTTTTTTGGACATTAATGATACCTGTATCTGATCTTTCACGGGATGCTTTGACGAAAGTCCATCAAGAATATGCCAACAGGGAATCAGCTCAACGTGCACTTGGTGCATATGCGGATGATGTGATTTTAAGTGGAATAGTGACATCGATTGCATCGGAAGGAAAAGAAGTGAAATCAAAAAAAAATCCTGCTTGGGAAGGTTTTGTTTCAAGGACATTCAAGATCATTTTGGACCAGGATTGTATTGATACAATCGTGATGAAATGGGGACCTTCATCGTCTGGCCATGCTTCCTGTCCTAAGAACATTGGCTTTATTCACCAAGACAACGGGGAATATATTCCTATGTTACTGTCGGAATGGAGCAAGACTTCGCTGGAAAAACTTGATGCTGCATTCCCTGATGGAAATTATCCAGTTGATCCACCGGTTACACCTTTGGTAGCAGGATCGCATTATACGTTTGAGATGGATGACGATCGAGTGGAAGGTGTGGATCGTCGGCATTTTGTGAGAATTATTGGAGCTCGCTCGTCGGCTTCATATGCTGCACCTTCGGAAAAGTACAAACAACATAGAGCCTTTTACAATCTCGGTGGGAGGATGATGAGTTCTATTGGGTGTATGTCGCCGAGCGTAACTAGGGAATTGATGAAAAACTTGGGGATTACAAAGACGTCACTCCCTATGTTCAATCCCGCTAGAGATCGCGCTTACTGGCATGGACCACAATTCGTTATCTGTGTTAGTGTCAACAACACGCCAGGAGAATCGAGCAGATGTCGTATCATGAGTATGCCGGGAGACGTGCTTGTGAATCGTATACGCACGAAATTGGATGCTAGTTCGATTTTTTCGGGAGCACCTACGGATGCTGAACTGACCGCAATCAAAAAAGAGATTGCAGATGTTTCGGATAGCGATCCGAAAGCAAGGGATAGAGTGAAACGCAATCTTTCCAATTTAGTATCTGGAAAAATCGAACGAGACATGAAAACTCTCGAAGAGTATGAAGAATTGGCTGGATGTTACGCTGTAGTACCCGGGGCCATCACTACTTCTGTGAAATCTGCTTCAGGAGGCATGGATAAGGAAGTTACGGTGACGTACACCCAAATTGGGCTTTCTTGTACTATCAGCTTGCCTACATTTTGGGACAAAGACCACCCGGAAATACCTAATGTGATACCACTTGCCGCAGTTCATACCAGATTGTATGCTGGGTCTTTCAGAGGACTGGGTGTGCGTTCGTACGATTGTTGGACAACACTTGTTCCCTATCTGTCTTATTTGAAATTCGACATGGTTGCTTGGGTAAACAATAGACGCACCAAGGAATTGGCGGTTAATGTCAATTTCGCAAGACTCTCAGACGTATTGACTTCAAAGAACCCTAGAAAGAAAACAGGAGCGCGTCAAAAATCAACCTCTTCTGTTTCATACAGTGGTTTTCTCGATGAAGACGATGACGAAGACGATCTTGAGGAAGAAGCAGATGATGATGCTCAGGAAAATGGAGACGAGACGATGGAAGATGCTACCGATACTAGTGACGTTCTCAGTGGACCACAGGACGGTATCCCCAATTACATGCCTTGCACTGGTTATGTCGCGAATCCGTTCTTTATTGTTGCAGACACTTCGGAATTTTACAGCAAAATTGGAATCAGTATCACACCTACTATGGCTCAAAAAATTTACACCCATGCAGCTAAAGAATTCGAAGCACGGTGTGACAGTGTTTGTCAAGAATTCGTTCCGCCTTCCAAGGGTGGAAAGAAGAGCAAGCCTTCGACGAAAGACATAAAGAAAGCTAAAAAGCTTGTTTACAAGGAATTCAACGAGTATACTGCTTCGGTTATGAATGAATTTGGAATCGTATGTCTTTCGGAAGGTGCGGGAAACGTGAAAAACGTTTTTAAGAATCTGGACGCATACAATCAACGTGTGAGTCGCACCGTCATTGTTATTCATGTAGAACATGTTCCACCCGAATTATTGGATCATTTCGCTGCCGTGCTCGAACCAGAACATGGCGATGAATTGGTAGAATTCATTGCCGGGCCTCTATTGTCTGGTGACGCAGCTAGTGACAAAGAGATTGTGGACCATCGCACTAAGTTGCTTAAAGAATGGAAAAAGAACGAAGAAAAACAAGGTCTTATTGATCTAATCACCTATGCCGGTGGGGTATATACCGAATTTGTCCCTTGCAAAGTTCCTCTTTGTATTGCCATCATGGCGCCCAATCAAGCTTGGGAAGATGGTCTTCAAGAAGCTTTATCATTGTATGGGCCTGGTAAAGTATTTGGAGAAGTGGATAGCCAAGCAGATGAAGGAAAAAAACGTAGTCTTGACGAAGAATATGAAGAAGACGTTGAGGATAGTAGTGATACGGATGTTAACGTTGCCCTTGAAGATGGTGAAGAATTGGTGGATGGTGAAAATGAAGAAAATGAAGAAGAGGACAATGTCGAAGAAGAAGATCTTTCCCCGCAACCCAAAAAGGCGAAAACCACTACAAAATAGAAACGACACCGCGAATTTTTAGAATCTTTTCCCATATACGAACAATTAAACAAGTTAATACTTTTATTTTCGTTCCTTAAAATTCCGGGAAAAGAAAGAAATATTATTATATAAAGTAACATTAAATCAACGGTATGCTTGGAGACAGGAGAGATCAACGACGGTCGGAAAACGAATTTGAGGATGAAGGTATACTATATTCTCCCACACAAGAGGAATTTGCGCTGAATCGTGCTAAAATATTGAAAACTAAACGACTCGAGGCGTTCCGTGGTGCTGTTTCGGATGTTTTGAATCAATATCTGAATGATAAAAATTCCGCATTTAGTGGTTGTGGGCAAGATATTGAAGTTTTCGATTTACGTGTAGACGAATTGAACGAAAGTTACATTGCAATGATACGAGGTATTGTTGATGTCCAACATGGGGCGTTTCAACGGGATATAACGAAACAATTGGGAGAGAATTTTACATTTGAACAACGAATGTCCGAAATGCCAGTATATATAGATAATCTCCATACGTACAACAGAGAAATGACAAACTGTATTATATATTGCAAACCGTCTTCAACGCGGCAAGTTTGGAAAAAAATATGGCGACTTTTCATATTTTTATTTATGTGTTTAATGAATTACGCGATGGTCGGATGGGCGGTAGAATTGATGGATTTTTACCATAACCACGAAACACCGATTAGACATTTGTATAGTGCATTGTTGTTGATTGTTACTAAGTACGCATTTGTAGCAACTGAAATGAATTCATAATTTAGACATTATCATTTTTTTTGTCTTTTTATCAATGCCGGAATATAGAATATACATATTTTGCATTCGACCATTTGCATACTTCCGAGTCTTGCCAATGTTAAAATCAGCAACGACACCGTCTATTTATTCTCAATCGGATAAAAAAACCCCTTACAAGAGAAAATACAACACCCGATCTTCGATGAAACATTCATCTAAAAGTCCATTTCGTAAAGAAGAGGAGTCGGTATCCATTGGGGGCGGCAGAACGTTTGTTAACCTAAACGACGTTACAGACTCAGATAAGGAATCTATAAAAACCTTGCTGGACGATTTGTCAGAATTTGATCCAACCGTTGCGCCGTTGCAAAAAATTGAAGTGAAGAGACATGAGGAATCCGCGTTATATGATAAATATACAATTCTTATGATATGGGAAGGGAGCAAGCCGTTTACCAATCAATTTGTCAAGGTCTTTCGTTTATTTACCGACAAACTTATGTCCACCGGACAACACGCATCCGTGGAATACACCATTTCTTTTGATATACCCACCGCTTCTCAATTGGTTTCAAATGCCCAGGCTTTGGAAAAGTCCGGAATCATTGGAAACGATACCCATCATCGTGCTGCTCTTCTTGGATTAAAAAGTGTTTTGGTACTTCGAATTGAACTTGGAGAAACACCATCTGTATCACATATGTCATCGTCTTCTGATATAACTGATTTCTCTTCGGACACACGAAATAGAATATCTAACAAAAGACGACGTACAGTATCGGAACCGTCACTTCTTCAGGCACGAAAAAACGAAGAAAATGGTATATTAGGGTCTGTACGAAATTTACTCGGATTTTAATATATCTTCATGTATTTTTCGCCGTATTTTTCTATAACGCGCTCACTAATATATATCAACGTATTCAAATCAAACTCAAAATATATATATAAATATATTTCTTTCATTGATATTCGCACGTCAATCATAGCAGCGGCGATGATATTTATTATTTTAACAATAATTAACGAAAAAAACATCACATTGGAAACCAGTCAAAACGAATGGGTTGATAACTTCATCCAAGATTTATCTTCAAGTACAATCCAATTGATCTTATTATTATCCATATTATTTGTGATTTGGGGGTGTATGCTATGTGGTGTCTTTATGAATAAGATAATATATACTTGGTTTGTCAAAAACCAAGGCATCCCCTTGATGGCGCACGACCATGACACTGTGATAGAAAATGGGAAAGAATTTCATATGGTTGATGTCTCGCCGCCAATTAATCTTTCAGATCTTGTTGAAACAGCAGAATTAGACGATATTCATAATTAAAACGATACTTTCCATAGTTTATAAGTTGTATACTAAAAATAAATGTTCTTGAACATCATCCCTTATTCTCTAGAACGTGGTTGGAGCTTGGTAAAAGAAACCAAATCATCATTTTATTGGTGCGGACTACGAATCATTGTCCACCCGAGCTCCGAGATTTAACGGTCAAGGGACTCATTTTGTTATGAGGAGAAGGTGGCGACCCACAGGAACTTAGGTATAATCTACTCGGACACCGACTTTCTCCCCCGTCCATTGCCGTTGGGTCTGGCTTAGGAAGTGATTTGACACTTTTGGCTAAATTTCGTTTGCGTGTTCCGATTTTCTCAGAAGAGTCCATAATTGCGTCCGATGTATCGAAAAGTGATGGACTCTGTGCATGAGCACAATAACGGTAACATTTTCACTGAAAGTCTTCCCAAAATTTATTTTTGCCCGTTTTTGGGGTTATGTTGACCGTTTGAAATCTTGCGTCTTTTTTTCGGGAAATGATTGGTGGGTGAATCGGATGTTGGATTTTTCACCAGATCGTCTAAACTGAGTAATAGAGGCATTCCTCTGGGAGGGCGTTTTGTCGTTACAACTTGGCTGGTTTTCTTGGAGGTTGTATCGAATTTGTGTTTTGGTTTTGCCTTTCGTCTCAATTCTTCCGTCCGTTTGATAAATGGTTTTCCTACCTTTAAATATAATTCCCATTTTCCTTTAAGTTTGCCCGTCGACCGACATGCATGGCAAAGGGTATGAGCAGTGTTTCCAGTAGATGTCCTATATCTACATATCGGACATCTTGGCTTTTTGTATTTGAAACGATCTCTCCATTCCGTTTTCGCCCATGCATTATAGACTTGTAAATCTATCATAACCGGGAAAATCTTGACGGAATCAATATACTCTCTTAAATAATCTCGAAACACGGCCCATTGTTCTTTTTTTTTCTCCATCGAAACACCTTGGTCATGTCGAATGACATGGTATGCACGAGCAGCCTCAATGGTAGTGAAAAACCCGTCATATCCATCTTTGTGATTATGAGGTCCGCAAGTTTTCCTAGTATGTCCCAAAAAACACTTGCATGTGCATTCTTCAATCGGGCATTGTTCGTACATACAATAACGGTCTATAAATCCAATAATAGCATCAAACTCGCCTACAGTCATATATCCACCCTCGTTGTCGTCTTCTCCTCCAATTGACAAAATGCGTTTGTCGTACTTACAATGTCCCGATATGCGATTACTATTAAAATGTAATTTGTCTGCAGCTTGCAATATACGTATAAACTCCGCGTCCTCAAGATGAACCCATTTCAAGAATGGTCCAACCATCAAATCCTCTAATTCGAAATTTTCCTTGTCATAATCAATTATATATTTTACCGGTTTTTCTTCATCAACTTTGGACNNATCATAATAAAATGATTTAGAATCAAGAGCCATATCATCAGTTCGGATATCATCGTTATGATTTAAATAACGCGTTTCCGTATCATCCACGCATTCCGAAGATTCTGAATAATCATCAGATTCACTTTCGCTGGTGTCAGTATCTGAAGAAGAAGAAGATGTCGAGAATAAAGGAGATTCTTTCAAAAAAGCCGCACTAGTATTCTCGTAAACTGGAGCGACTTGTTCAGAAATCGGAATAATTGCTTTGGGTTTCGGGAAAATCGAGGTGTTTTCTCTATAAACCGGGATTGGCTTGCGTGAAATATTAGAATCGGATTCTATGATAGATGTCGCGGATGGTATTGGTACGACGCCAGTGGTTGAAATGACATCGGGTGTTTTTGAAAACCCGTTGGTGTCATCTTTGGTACCATTTTCTTCATAAATCGCGCGCGACTTGTCCTCTCTTTTGATTTCCACCACAAGATCGGAATGTATAAGGTCACTCAACATACCAAGCGTGCGATTGTCGTCAATAGCAAGTTCCAATCCTTCTTTGTACACAGATATTAGTGCATTTTTTAAATGAGCACCTTGATGAAAATGATCACGTAAATTCGAAGCGGTCTTCACCAATTCGTGTTTGGATTTTATATCCTCGGACTTGGACAACTGGACGATTTGTTGACAATTCATTACGGCAGCGTCCAATTCCCGTTTCATAGCTTCCATACACGAAATTATAGCATTAGAACGCTTTTCCAGAGTTTCCATCATTTCCTTTTGAACTCGAATTTCGTTTTTACGATTGTCAAGAATTTGTTTTTCAATCAAATCGATCTTCATTTTTATATCCTCGAATTTTGGGTGAGAATCCATGTTTATACGGGTAAAAATCAGAATGAACTTATAAAGGCCTTTTCAACGTCTTCCCTCCTTCCTCCAAAAAAGATATGGTTCAATAGCGTGTATGTTTATACTCGCGCCAGGGTCAGTATAGAATGATGACAAAAATCACAAACGCGTTTGTTTTTTTGTTTAAGAGAAAATTGCCCGTTATATTACTTCATTTATTTAATTTACGTGTCTGGGGGAAGTAACCCAATAGGTGTCGAAAGAAATTACATTTGGGTCGTAAAACAACATTGAACAGAATATAATATGTGCAAGATCTCTTTGGTGTAAAACCGCGCGGGCAAATACACCGGCTTCTGTCATATAATCTATTCTTCCTCTCAATGGTGTTTCTACAGCCCATCGCTTGGCTATATCGACTGGTGCTATGTTTGTTTCCACTGGAATCAAACCCCAATCGTCATTTGGAAAACGAGTTAACATGGGTTCGTATAACACGGTGGTTTTTGTTTCTGGGTCGGAGCCAGGTAATTCTTGATTGACCATTATGATATTTAACGGAATTCCAAATTCAATGGCGCATACTGCCTTTCCATCATGCGGATCATGGATTTTGTCGTGCAATTTCAATACCTCTAGCATATCTTTTTTTAGTTTTGAAAATGATATGTTGACACCTTTTAAGCCGTAATACATATTGGGATCCAAATTCTTTAATTCGAATCGTTGTTGTTCGACGTGTTTGCGTTCTATTTGAGGTAACAATCCGCGATATTCTTCTAAATAAGCGGTAAATGCAGTCATCCGCGCACGATCGGTTTTACTATTCATCAAACTGGGGACGTAGACTTCTGTTGCTACACGTGTACCGGATTCGTGTACATATATTTGGGTCAACGGAGCTTTGTAGAAAACGTACCAAGGTATACAAGACCATATAAATTGGAACAAGAAAGTAACAAAGAAAATAATTATGATACACGAGACGAAATAAATTGCAAACGTCCTGAAAGGACGGTCTCTACGAAACTCAAAGTTATGAAAAAGGCGTCTTATCAATGTATCGTTGGGTATATCGCTTTCCTTTTTAGGATTCCACGAACGTGGTAGTATTCTATCCAAAAACAACATGAGTCGATTTCGATATTTTTTGAATCTATCTTCGTTGTAATATTTTTGTGCGGGCGGGTCATTTAAAATCATTTCGTTGGATGACGCAGGTTTGCGCTTTCTTAGTATTGGATCTAAAGGCAATATGTCGTTGCCACCTCGTTCGCCAGAATTCATTTCTCAATGACTTAAGATAACTTATTTGTATCTGATATTTTTTGACATTTATGTTTTCGCTGAAAAAAATTTTCTTGATATGAAGAAATAAAACAAAAACTTCATCACTTTTTTGTTGACACTTTGCAAATTCGGAAAAAAGGGATATAGGGATGACATCGAGATATTCTACACCAGGTACTATTTTTGTGAAACAAGTGGCTTCCAGTGTATGGATGAAAAGGAACAACGATCATCCATGGGCTAAATGTCCGGAATTGGGTATGATGGACCGTAAGAAAGAGCATGGATTACGTTTAGTTGATCTAGTCAAACCCACTGCACGGGAAAATGGGGTAAAAGAAAAGCCAGAGGCATGCATTCACGATCGATTGTTACAAGAAGATACGCATATTTTTTTATGGTGTACTTCAAGTCCCACGTGTCCACCAGACGACAGCACATGGTATTATTGTGTCAACGCAAACAAATATTCACGTATCGTGAAAGAGGGAAAAATGACATTGGACTGGATGATATCACATTCGAGAAGAATATTATCGAAAGACATAATGTGTTGTGGTATATGCCATAATTTTTATATTCCTTCAGAAATCAACTTGTGTAGTGTATGTTTTACAAAACAAATGTGTATTGCAGCAGACGTACGCGAAGAACTTGTACAAAGAGAATTTAGTGGATATATTGCGGGTCTTGTTGATAACAAAGAACATAAAATGTTAATGTCAATCATTAGAGAATAAATAACATTTATTTCAGGGGAAGGAAAAAAAATACATTAGCGTCTTTACGCTTTACAGTATTGAAATGAGTATTCTATAAAAGCAAATGATTAACATTTGTTTTCTCCCATAGCATAAATACAAACCAAATGGCATAGTGTCGATTTGAGTGTATGAAAACACCAAATCTTCAAGTTAAATAATTACCATTGATATGAATATTGCATTTTCTTGTTTGGTCTTGAAAGCGTAGCTTGTGGTGTCTGATATACCTATTCTGATCGGTAATAAAGATTCAAATAAAATCCGAGAGTTTCGAACAGAGTCGATAAATTCTCAGAAGTTTGAAATGCACAGGGCGTGTCGTATGCATTGCTACAGTATAGAAACTGCAATTAGGCAAGTGTGGTTATCGATTCAATCGACACGAGAGGAATGGTACCCTTCGTTCTTAACAATCACAAGATCTTTGAGAGTTGTACGTACTTCTACTGGAACTTGTTCATCGTTCATAAATTCACCAAGAAGAATAAAATTCCTTCGTCTTTGCAAATTTCGTCTACTTTTTCTCCATAAATTGAAAAACCACAAACAATCTTTTTTCGAAGGAAACGGGCCTATGAAACATACAAGTTCCCAATTCGGAGCACCGGCCCGCGTACTTTTACTATCCAACGTTCCCTTATTGTGTTGCCATATTTTTCTTATAGGATTCCGGCCCTTTCCTACGTGGGTTTGGAGTTTTCCCGTTTTTAAAATGCCAGAAATTGGATTTGGCACGGGGGCGCACATTAAATACACAAAATATGGCGCATTTTTTGGCGGTACCCAAGCAACCATGCTATCCAAACTTATATTTTTTTCAAAAATTAAGTCAAGTAATAATTCATTTTTGTTGTTCGATTCTTGAGTAGACGAATCTGACAAATCCGAAGAATCTAAAAAATCCTCTATATAATTTATCTTTGTGACCGTATCTACTGTCGTATTTTTACAAGTTTTCATTTCATCGTCGTGATAATTACGGGTAGATCTGGCACGCTTGGAAGGTCTATCAATGTCATTTGAAATACATTTTTTGTTTTTTCGTAGATTAGAAGTAGAAAAAATATCATCAGTAAGCAAATCTGGCATCATAGTCATGCCACATGCCATTACGTCTAAATAAAATAAATCGTTATTATGTCGATGCTGCTTCTTAACAGACAAGCTTGAAAATTATGAGTATTCAGTGAAAAGTAACTTTCAATAATAAACATCATAATTGATTTATTGTTGGCGTGATAAAGGGCGAAATAAGGATCAGTGGTAATGGATATAATTATTGATATGGGCGGTGGCATTTCGTTTGTTTCTGAAACTGGAAAAAGTAACGTAATAGGAAAATTGAGTGAAAAAAAAGAAAGAAATTCAGATGAAATACATAAGAAAAATAAAAATACAACACCAAGAGAAATCAACGATTCTGTAGTCGATGCAGTGATAAGAGATCTTGCAGAAACTCATATTATACCTCTTATTTCTGAATTAAAAAAACGTAGACTTCAAACATTAGGTGAAGATACAAACATGAATATAAATGGATATTATGAAGATGTATGTATTTATTAAAAAGAAATGATCACATTATAATATTAGCGCGAATTCCGGTGTAGACAAACAACAATATGCCTTTTTTCGGAAAAAGGAAATTCCTTTTTTTTTGGGGAGTGGCAATATTTTTTTTCGGAAAGACCGGAAAAGTGTTTTCTATACCTCTGAACAAAACCACTCCAATTGATTGTGTTGATTTTGGCCTACAGACTCCACTTGCAGGCAATCCCGTAGCTATTCAAATTTTATTAGATATATGCGTTTCTAGTAACCGATGTGCACGTCTATTTGGCCAAAATTATGGTGAAAAATTAGATCTTTTTGCCGCATTATTGGAAAAAACAACAGAATTTTCTCCACCGTTATTTTTAGAAACACCCATCAATAATTATGTATGTTCGTCTTCTTCGACACTTCAAGAAATCAACGCGATTTTGTGGTTACTCCGAATTGAAAGGGATTATTTAGATAGTGAATTGATGTGTGGATTAGACGAAGAACCTTTGTTAAACCCAGATACACAAGAAATCACATGTAGACCGTGCCCTGGGTGTAGTATACAAAACGATACCAATACTAACCCGTTAATTCTCGTATTCGGTAGCACATTCTTGATAATTCTTCTCATTTATGGCGCTGCTGCAATATGGAAATTGGCAATAGAAGAACGAAAATATAAACTTCGTTTGCAAGGCTTCGATCAAACAACGGGTATTACTATGTAAAGCATACGAGGAAATATCATATAAATGTTTACATCTTTGTACCAATACGAAAGAGTATATTCAATCTGTTAAGTCGATTGCTGAACTTATAAAACGTGTGTGTGTGAAATTGGATAGTTTTTGTAAAAAAAAAATAAAAATATCTCCTGTGCTTTCGTTTATTTTGTTCTCTGTAAACAATTTGATATATGTTACAATAACTGTTCATAGAACCCCGTGTCTTCGTACGAACAACATACTCTACTCGCTTTTCTTTTTATAGTTTTAAAGAAATTCTTTGTCGGAAAACACAGGTAAATTACGAAAAAAAACGCAACTACGATGATAGAAATCGATATCAATATACTGGAAGCAATAAGAACCGCTTTCGTGTTCTCTTTTTTTGCTTCAATACAAGACGGTGTAGATGAAGTATGATTCTTACATTCATATGCTTTAGCAAAAGGTAAACACCCTTCGAATTCTCCGGAATAGCAAAAAATACACTGGCAATTTTGGATACAATCATTAAAATCCGTTGTTAAACATTCGTCAGGCACAAATGGCGGTGTTTGTGAAACCGAAAGATCCAGAAATAACAGAAACCAAATTGTCTTTGCCAGCTCCATCCCTTGAATAATGATCGTTTCAGTGTGTCTTATCAAAAATAGTTTTGTCTGTTTATTATACCGATGACATTTTCATTTAAACTGTTATCAAATGCTTAGTTATGCCCGTTTATTTACCAGATACCAGCAGAGTCACAGCCGTTCTCCTTTGCCCAGTGGAGAATCTCCGTGTTTCTACGGACGACTGCAGCTCTGCAAACCCTCCAGTCCCACGGGCAAGGTGGGGTTTGTCCCCTAGCCCACTGCAACACCTTCAGATGCCCT
>JGI10211J14876_10000790_pt1 | contig 13747 bp, 12 predicted proteins | sample Etolagsediment_FD_14876 | JGI IMG/M metagenome (IMG submission 14876)
TAATATATTTTGAGTCTTATTATTCATAATTATGAAGTCTCGGACAATAGGAGTCGAGTCAATTGGCTTTTCGCGTTTAAACTTATTAATAACTGATATAAATAGTCTATGAATATTATATTCATTAGAAAAATCAAGTTCAAACCATTTCATAAAAAAGTATTAGAAAATATATATATAAAAATATTTATAATAAAAAAAATATATAAATTATAAATATATATAAAAAGTTTATTAATAAATAAATAATAAAATTAAGTAAGTAATGCTATTTTTTATTAAGAAATATTTTAAAAGAATATAATATATATAATATTTTATGAAATATTTAAAACCTAATTTTCTTTTTATTAGTCTAATAATTACATTGATATTATCTACTTCGTTAATAAACATTTCAGTAGGGGCAGTATTAATAAATCCATATTCAATCCCGTTAGATGAAGATTTGTGGACAGAAGATAAGGATTTTATTGATGGAACTAAAGGGTATTGGCTTAGCAGACCTCAGTGGGCAGCACTTACACTAGCATCACAAAGCGATGAACATAAAGTAGTTACTATACCAGATAATCATTCAGTATCTGTTGCATTACTTGATTTTTGGGGTATTGGAATTCCACAACGAACGGGTTTCTGGATAACATTTTCAAATAATACCATTTATGATATAACAAAAGGTCGAAATCTATCATGGTGGATGAATTTTTCGTTTTATGAAGATATGACTCCCCCATATGATGAAGTCTATCCTTTAGAATTAGTACAAGTTCAACTTGAAGATGTATATGGTGGAATTTTAGTTAGACCATTATATATATGGATAAGTGTATATTATAATTTATGGATTAATATTAATGTTTCAATAGATAACTTTTGTGATATATCTAAACAACATAATACTTATCCAAGTTTTAATTTTTCGGCAGTACAAAATATTAGTTGGTATTTTAGATGGGAAGAAAATACTTCATTAGTTGAATATGTACGATCCGTAACTATGTTATTTGATCATTTGCATTTCAAATGTTGGGATTTATCTGATCCTTGTGCAGGACTTTGTAATCAATGGATTTTTTGGTATTGGTTTTTGATAATTTTATCAATAATCCTAGCAGCAGTAGGATCATTTTTTGGAGTTCAGTATTTTAGAATACGCAATAACAAATTGAAGGCAATGGTTATTTAACCTTTTTTTATTATATTGCTAATATTTTTTCTTCTTTTCTTTTTAAAAAGTTAAGAAAATGGAGTTATACTCCAGTTTATTGTTATATTTAGATAATTTCCACCAGAAAAACTAAAATCTGTTATTATATATGTTAATGTTTTGCAATATCCAATGTATAATTTATTATATATATCTTCATAATTGGTTAGATTTATATACGGATCATATAATACATTACCTAAGTCATTAGTATATGAATCTATAGTACCATTACTAAAACCAATATCTAATTGAAAATTACCTAAAAAAAACGAATTCCCAACAATACACATACTAAAAGATTCGAACTCTGTAGTATTTAAGCCAAGAATTCCCATAGATAACATTATGCCCTCCATTGGCTCGAATCCACCTGTAAATGTTTTATTAATATCTTCAGCTGTTAAAATATGATCTGTTCCGACAATACTAATTCCCATCATACTATGAAGAGTCACATTTCGTATATCTTCTTCACTATATATATTCCAAGCTGTTGAATTATCAAAACCAATAGTTACTAATGAATTACATTGAGGACATTGTTGATTTGTACTTGTTGATAACCAAAAAATGCCGAAAACAGTACTTAATGTTGCCCCAAGTATTGTAGTGATTAACAAAATTATAGTTGCAATTTTGAAGCCCTTTTTATTCATTAAAAAACCGATATTAATATTATTCATAATAGTCTTTTAGAATTTATAGATATTTATTTTTTTCCCTAAATTAAATAGTAAAAAGTTCTAATTATTTCTTTTAAAAAAATAAAATTAAGTGGAGATAGCCAATTCTGTCTAGCTAAATATGATTAACTTGACAAAACCAGTAGCTTTTAAGGAGAGACAAGATAAAAGTATTATACATTTCAAAAATAAATAAATACAATAAACTTTTCTACATTTTGAAGAATATCTAAAAATGTTATTTTTTAAAACTTTATACTTATTATATATTTAATAATAATTTTTAAATAGTCTTTAATAAATATTTATTTTATGAAATGGTTTGAACTTGATTTTTCTGATGAGCATAATATTCATAAGCTATTTATATCAGTTATTAATAAGTTTAAACGCGAAAAGCCAATTGACTCGACTCCTATTGTCCGAGACTTCATAATTATGAATAATAAGACTCAAAATATATTATCCATTATTGATTTTACGGAAGAATATGCAAAAGCGATACCTTCTGATGAAATATACCACGACTCTGAAACAGGTGGTTTTAAATATTTTATGAAGGTATTCATCCCAACTCACGAATCTGATATAGCATTATTAAGGGCGGGGCTTGAAATCGTTGCAATGACTGATTGGAATCGGCAGAAAAATAAACCACGAAATCGAATAATTTTCAAAGTTGGGGAATATGAAGAGAAGATTACTTGTATTCATCCTGTAATAGTAGATTTTTATTTTGAAGAATCAGGACAATTTCACGAATCTCCGAAATCGGAATCATTAGAAAAAGTCCCATCATCTAAAATTGAAAAGTATAAAATTTCAATCGTGGATTATTATTATACGATACGAAGTTTCGTCGAATATTTATTAGAGGATGGACTATTAAATATATTACAGATCTCATATTTAAATATTAACAGTACAATTATGGATGCCACAACTAGACAGACTATTACGATGGCACTAATAAATTTATTACCAAAACATACTACACAATTTGCAATTCTAATTTTGAATCAATTTGTTGATAAATTAGAGGTACAGGCTTATGCAGACCGATTTAATTATTTATTTGATAAATGTAATAAATATTTCACAAGAAATGATATCATAAAGTTATATAATGAAATAATTGATGCTGAAAATAATATTAATGATCTTAAAGATATACTGAATCATAAATATTTATCAGAAACCATAAAATTAACAATAAAATATTCAATAATAGAAGAACATATAATACTATCGAAAATAAGACAACATAATATGAGTGAAATAGTGAAAATAGCCCATTATAGACGAATGACAGATAGAGAGAAAAGCTTATATTTAGAAATAGGAAAAGATTTAGGCTATTTATATGCCTATCAAAAATTGACGCCAGATCAAGTCGATGAAGCTTTAGAAATTGGAAAAAATTTAGATAATTTATATGTCTATCAAAAATTGACACCAGATCAAGTTGATAAAGCTTTAGAAATTGGAAAAAATATATTTATTTTATATGTCCATCAAAAATTGACGCCAGATCAAGTTGATAAAGCTTTAGAAAGTGGAAAAAATTTATACGATTTATATGAATATCAAAAATTGACGCCAGATCAAATTGATAAGGCTTTAGAAATTGGAAAATATTTATACTATTTATATGAATATCAAAAATTGACGCCAGATCAAGTTGATAAAGCTTTAGAAATTGGAAAAAATTTAGATGTTTTATATGACTATCAAAAATTGACACCAGATCAAGTTGATAAAGCTTTAGAAATTGGAAAAGATTTAGGCTATTTATATGCCTATAAAAAATTGACGCCAGATCAAGTTGATAAAGCTTTAGAAATAGGAAAAGGTTTAGGCTATTTATATATATATCAAAAAATGACGCCAGATCAAATTGATAAAGCTTTAGAAATTGGAGAATATTTATATTATTTATATGAATATCAAAAATTGACACCAGATCAAGTTGATAAAGCTTTAGAAATAGGAAAAAATTTATTTATTTTATATAAATATCAAAAATTGACACCAGATCAAATTGATAAGGCTTTAGAAATTGGAGAAGATTTAGATTATTTATATAGATATCAGAAATTAACAAAAGAACAGAAATGACTATTAAAGAGAAGGGTTTATTAAAAAAAATATACAATAACTTTTTAAATATTTAAAAATTATTAATTAAAAAAAATAAAAAGATTATTATATTATTATATTAAATTATTATTCAGGGGTATATATCCTAATTGATCTGGAGTACCTAGGACAAAATGATTTGTATTATAAATCGCAATTATTTCTTGAACGTTTTTATCTGACCAATTCTGGATAATTGCACCATCTTTGGTAGAGATTCCAACTCTGCTTGGCACTGGTTTGAAGATTTGCTTGGCTGCCCGACCTACATAATCTCTCATAAGGTCTCCAGTTACACTAGCAATCTTCCACGTTTGACTTTCATTTGCAGCATTCTCAAATGTTAAAGTAACAATTTCTTCTTTTTCTTGTTCCATTTTAATCACCTAATATTATAATTATTAAAAAAATTTTATTTAAACTTATTTTTTATAATAAATATTTTATTTATCTATATAATATATATATATTTATAATTATAATTATTAATTAATTAGATAATTATAAGGATATTAAAAATGCCAGAAATTAAATTAAATAGGAATGAATCAATAACAATAGATTTCTCATTATTTGATGAATATATTATTACGGGGTTATTAAGAGATAGTGAACATTTTGAAGATAAAAATGGATTTGCTATAATATATCATAATTTATCTTAAAATATCCCTCTTGAGAATCACTTATTTTAGTATTTGATCCTTTTATGTGGATATTTTTTTTTATATATTAGTTGTTGAATATCTATCATATAAACGATTAAATCGGGTGTTATTGGTTGGTGACAATAAAGAGCTCGTTTATCTTTATATTTATAATCCCATTCTATAACACCAGTAATATCATACTCAATACCTATCCGTTTTTCCCCTTTAAATCCATTCCAAAACTCATCTAATAATATTCTAGTATAATAATCATCTATTAATATTTCTATTTCATTTGCATTTAATATTACAGAACTCTCCCAAATATTAGGATACCATTCATGAATACGTCTTCGAATATTATCCCAAATTTCCATTAATATTAAATGATTATATTCATAAAATTTAAAAAATTTAATAGTCTCAGGAGTAAATTTGATTCCTAAAAGGATAGATAGTTCTCCAAAAAAACTCATATCTGTTTTAAAAGCAGTACTTAGTGTAGTAATAAAGAAAATAGAATTCATTCGGTTTGGCTTATTAGGATAATATTTTTGTCTATAATATTCTATAATCTGTTCCGTTGGATTCTGTGGAGTACTTACCTTTAATCCTTCTTTAGCAATTTTCTCTGTTAGATTAATTGAGGTTTTATGAAATAAATATATTACATCTTCTGAGTCTATCGGCATAATATAATCACTATTCTATTAATTACTTCTATAATAAATAATATTTTAAATATTTAATAATAATGTTTTGATAATAAATTATATACGAAATTATATTACTTTAAATATTTTTTTTTAATATTATTATTGATTATTATGTCAATAAAAGGATTAAATAAAGAATATATTGATTCATTAATTGAAAAACTGAAGAACGCTAATTGGGTATCCTTTAGTGAAGAAAACCAATACTTTATAATAGGATTCAAGAATAATAATTCTGTTATTAAGATTTGGAAATCTAAAAATGGATATACTATTTGGACAAATGTACCAAATGAAATGTCAAGAATAATTAGTGGAGAAGTTATTAATAATAAAGATTTTGAAATAGTTATTGAAATTGATGATAGTGGATGGGGAAGTCCTTTAGGAAGTACTTGTATTGGATTTTATAATGTTAAAACTACTGAATATGAATCTCACTTCTTACCGATTGAAAGTTTCAAGATTCCAGGTTTTGCTAATAAACAATATTTAATAGAAACTAGTAATATAATTCAAGAATATCTTGAATCTAAAAATTATGATAAAATTAAAGATAAGGTTTTAATCAAAATCTGTACTGGTTATATATTCTCGAAAGCTGTGACAGACTTATATGAACAAAAGTATATTGTTAAACGAAGTAAAATTGAAGGTAAATTACAGGACTTAATTGAAATTACTTTTAATAAACATATTGAAGATATTATTCATAAATATAATAATAACTTTACTATAAATGCAAATCCAGAACCAACAGTTATTGAAAGAAAACTAAGTTTTAATACTATAATTGGAGAAATTAAAAAACATAAAGAATTATTAATTTTTGCAAAAATTGGATGGAAATTTTTTCAAGAAAATATTAATCAATTCAAATAACTTACTTTATATATTTTTTTTATATACAATTAGTAATATTTACTATGGTGATTCAATGGTAAAAGGAATTAAACATATATATTATCGTTCATTAGAATTTATTTATGCAAAAAAGTTTGGGGGTAGAGGAGGAAAAACTAAACAAAAGATTTTAAATATATTATTAAATTCAGATACATTATTGAATTACAAACATATATCTAAGATATTAGGTATTTCGGGACACCATTGTTTAGGTCAACTAAAGAAATTAAATGGAAATTACACTAATATCATTAATCTAAATAATTTAGGTTTGTATAGCATTGGTAAAAATTTTAATATGAAAATTTTTATTCAGGTATTAGATATTATTAATAATAATGAATTTTTCCAAAAAGCTACATTTAAAACCTATGGACCACGATTCTTAGTAGAATATAAAAAGAAATATTCAACATTTAATTATCCTAATTAAAAAAAAAGAGAAAAATTACATTTTTAATAATATTTGTGTTCTTTTTTGTTCTAATAATATATATATAATTAATGTTCCAGCTACTATTATTGCTATTGACAATAATAAAGTTACCAAAAATATTATTTCCCAATCTGGTGGTTCTACTATTATCCGAATCAGTATTGTATCTTGAATTCCTAATACGCCATAGCTATTATTATATTGTATTGTATAATTCCAGATTCCAATAACACTAGTATTTATTGTTAATAATATTGGTGTATTATTTGTCCATGTAGTCCAACTAACACTTACAGTACCATTTCGTAATATTTGATAGAATCCACTACCAACACTATCTTGAAGTGTCCAATTTACCATCTTGCCGAGACTATCTTTATAATATGTTTTGTTTATTGGATGATTTGATATAGGTGCTGGTGGTAATATAATAGTAATCAATACTTCATCAGTATAATTGTTTCCACTTGTATCGTTAAGCCATATAGTATAATTCCAAATACCTGTCTGATTATATATTGTTATTGTTACTGTTTCACCATTTATATAACTTCCATTATCTATTTCTGTTCCATTACGACTAACGGTATAATTTTCTCCACCATTAGGGGCATATAAATTCCAAGTAATATATTGACTAGCATTATCCATAACATTTTTAGGTATTATTTGATCTGATGGATGTGATGAACTTGGTAGATCATTTAAGTAGAAGAAATTATTACTTAAAGTCATATTTTCATACACATTTATGCATACACAGTCAATTCCTAATAGTAAATCTTGATTAGTAGTATTCAATAACATTTTTATTTGAATACAATGTCCAGGACTTCCATGTGCTGTATCATTCATTATATCAGTAATATTCCAATTTGGTTGGTTTGAAAATTGAAATTGTGAAATATTAGTTTGTTTAGTTGGACACCATGTCTCAACTATCATAGGGATTTCAGTCCAATTTTTAGATGTAAAATTATAGATTTGATATGTCATATTATAATCAATTCCATTACTATTAAAAATATCATAATATAAACTAATTTTTAATTCATCAATAGTATCGTAGTCTAATTCTGTTGGGGATACATCATAATCCATTATTAATTCAATATATCCAGTACTATTAGGTATTATTGTATATAATTGAGAATCGCAAATTCCAGCTAGATACAATACATAATCTGTAGATAGATTAAGATATGCTATAAAACAATCTACAGATAATTTTATTGGATTACTATTATTTATTTCTATTTGAAATTTGATAAGTCCATTTATATTGATATAATTTGTCATATTTGATATATATATATTAGCTATTACATAATTTGTATAGTTAATATCATATATTGCTTCAAAACTTCCAGAAGTATAATTATATATACTTAGATTGGCATAGTCATCAACAGTATCATTTAGATTTATTCCTACGGTTAAATTATAGTCTAGTAAATGATTTATATCCAAACCCATTAGTTGCGTATTAAAAATATATGTATTAATTATACGTTCCTTTGAATCATAAATTACTGATGAATAATTTAATGATATATTATCACATTTTTTTAATATATTTTTATTAAAATCTTGTGTTAAAATACTGATATTATCTAAAAATCCTATCGGTAATCCTGATTCGTTTTGTTTCATAGATATATTTATTTGATAAACACCTTCTGATATTGATTGAACTAGTATATCAGGAACATCATAATGAACTGTATGCCAATTATTATCACAAGTTAATTCATATTCATATAACATAGTTTCATTAATAAATCCTTGAACAAATGCTCTTCCTGTTGAATATCCAACTTTATAAACATATTCTAAATCAACATCTTCATGAAGTATATTATTAAATTCAACTATTTGTGTAATATTACTTTGTGTTTCTATTGTACTATTATATAATCCAAAGATCTGATTTTGTGTTAATACGGAATCGAAAATCATAACTTCATCTATCGTACAATTGTTATATGAAGACGTTGGATCAGCACCAATAGTTATTTCATTATTAGATAACCGAACTCCGCCAGATACTATATTACTTCCTTCTAATGTTCCATTTATCCAAATTGCCATTAAACCATCTTCATAATTATATGAACAAACAATAAAATGCCAAGCATCTTGAACTAATACATTATTATTACTTAATACTATTTTCCATAAATACCCACCAGAAAGTCGAAAGGCAAATAATATTTGATTAGTCCATTGTTCTATTACAAAAGATTCCTTTTTAGTAATTATGGCTGACATACAATCTGATATATCATGTGGTTTATACCAGAATGCTATTGAAATATTTTCATCCAATCTATTATGTCCAGAATGGTATGGCGTTTTAACATAATCATTAGAACCATCAAATATTCCCGCCTCTCCATAAATAGCATCTGAAGTTGTTGTTGCCCCATTTTGAGATATACCATTTGAAAAGTATGGCGAATAATCATTTACTTCACCAACAGAACCTGACCAACTTGGTTCATCCATTGGAGTATGAAGTATTAAATGATCTAACATATCTGAATACATCATTGACTCATTTATAGCATAATATGTATTTTTATTTAAATTATAATTCCAATCAACTGCTTGTCCACCAATTGAAGTATTAAAATTGCCATTAGATAATTCATTTTGATAATTAGTTTCCAATGTTCCATTTTCAATATCATAATAATATGGAATTATTATACTATTATTTATATCTCCAGAAATTGTAGCAGAATTTTGACCAAGATGATCTTGTAATATAGAATATTTTCGATAGAGTGTAGTAGTAGCATTTTCAATTATAAAAGTTATTCCATGAAATCCACTAGACCAAAACTCATTAGCACTAAAAACTTTTTCCCAAATTCCATTAGAAACTTCTTCTAAATCATAAATCATTACTGAAGTATCAAATCTTATATGGACATGATATGCAGTATTTGCTTCCGTTAAAAATACAGTAAAGGGTTGAAACCTAGAAACATTTATCGGTGTTATACCAAAAGTATATATAGTAAGATTGGCACTACTATCTAGTTGTGTTGAAGTTCCTTCTCTTAGTTCATTAAAATTATTTATTGGAAATATTATTAAAAATATTAGAAATACCGAAATTATTGATATTATTTTTGTTTTTTTCAAAATTTATCACTATTATTATATTTATTTATTTTTTTTATTAATATATTTATTAATATAATTATTCAAATTGGGAAATTCCTTTCATCCCTTAAGGAATGATCCTTCTTTCGCAAAAATAAAAAAAAGAATATAACACTTTTAAATAATTAAATTATTTTATTATTAATTATGAAAATATTGTTATCTAATGAAGATATTAAAAATATTACAAAAGAATCAATAAAACATATGGATTGGATTAGTTACATTCCAGAGTTTCCAAATCTTAAAGGAACATTTGATTCAAAGTGGGGAAGTCCAGAAGATCCTAGACAACAATTATCATTTTTTATTAACTCTTTTTTAACAGAAAAGCAAATCTTCTTCTTTATAAGAATGTATAATAGAACGAAATTTAGAAATATAGAAGCTTTTTATATACCATTATATACGTTTCGTAGTATTCCAGCATTTCTAGAAGAATTTAGTAAAGATCCAAAAGGAATAACTAAAAGTATTGAGAAAATATTTAATAAGAAATTAAGACATCAAGAAATATTAGCAATTATTAGAAAAAGTTTTGAATTAACAAGAAAAGTTGCACTAAAAGTTTTTCCAGAATTAGATAAAAATATTATATATCCACGGTTATATGATTTCTTAAAAGAAATGAAACATAAGATTGATAGAACATTTAAATCTGATCTTTTTAATGGCTCTCCTACTATAAAAAACATTTATACTCTTACAGGAAATAAAATACCATATACTCGTGAATTTGTTGTATTCTATTTACGACATGTAAAAGCTTTATCACGACAAGATATTTTTCTATTATGTAAAAAGATTGCCATTCAAATTATTGAATATGAACATCCAATCTATTATGATAATTGTAAAGAACTTTGGAAGTACTTCAAAAATAAATGGAATAGACAAGAATTTGATGTATTTAAAAGAGATATGTTTTATAATGACAATTATTTTGAAGAGAAAAATATTTCATTTCATAAATTATTAATATCAAGAAAAAATGTTATTGATATTATAGATGATATTGAAGAATATAATAACACATTTATAGACAGATCAGAAATTCGGGAACGAATTATACACCACTTCATAAGTAACTCATATAAGGACTATGATCGACAATTATATATAAAGAATATTTCAGATATGGATCTAGATATGATAATTCGAGGATATTCTAGATTTTCTACTTGTTCACTTTTTTCACCTTTTAATATTTCCAATTCATTAATAATTAATACTAACTCATTATATTATACAATACCTAGAGGAGGGTTAGAGATATTAAGTATTTTTTTATATGCAAATAATATTGATAAAAAGAATATTACAACATTTACGCAAATAAATATTAATCAAAATTTTAATAAGATAATAGAAAATTTGAATGAATTATTTAGAAAAATAGAAAAAACAAAAAAGATAGATTTTGATGTCAAAGACTCTATTAAACAAGATATACTTCATATAATGGAAGAGTTAAAAGAATTATATCATAGAAGGAAAGATGACACTGAATATACTGAAATAGGATTTAATGTAGATATAGAACATAATGAAATTGATCGTATTTTTCTAATTGATGATTACTTTGTAGGTGGTTCAAACATTCTTTTATTATTTGATATAATTTATCGTCACTTCTATTCGCAACTAAATCCTGTTGGGTCAGAACAAAAGTTTTTTAAAAATAACATTATTAATATGATATCTATTGCTAAAAGGCGAAACTTAGGGCGACATATTGAAGATGAAGAGATATTGTCAGAGGGTTTAGGTGGACAAAACTATCGGGACAACTTTTTACAATTTATGAAAATATTAAATAAATCATATTATGAAATATTAACAGAAGATATAAGGGCAATGGCAATCATATTTCCAAAGATAAAAAAAGTTCTTGCAGGAGAAGAGAAAGCCTACTTAGGACGATATAATATATCATTCAACTCTATGACGAGAACTTCAGAACGTGTTTTTTTTAATAGAGAATATATAGATAAAAAATGGGTAGATAATTTAATTATAACAGTAATATTCCCTCATTCAATAGCAGACGGGGAAACTGAAAGATTGTTAAGGATATTATATGGGGATAGATTTGAACATAGTATAAGACGAAATCTTAGTGTATTAAAAAACATATTAAAGGTATTACATATTAGGAAATAGTTACCCCTTAAAATTATATCCAGTATTAATTATTTAGTTAATTATTATCTATTATTTTTTAGCAATATATTTATTATTACAGAAAAAGATTATAATACTATTTTTTTATAAATAATATTATATATTTAATTATAGAAAATATTTTTATTAAATAGCAATATTTTAGGAAATGGATTATGACAAAGATTTATATTAGATCATATTCTAAAGAAAGTAAGAGGAAAATCTATAATTACTTATTATATATTATATGTATTATTTCTGCTATTCTTTTAATGTATCTATTATATATTTTACGATCCTTTTTTTGTGATCTTGATGATATATATCTCACATATTTTTTTATTATACAAATTGGGGTTTTAAGTATCATTATCTCACTTACTCTTTATGTTTCTTCACAGATTTTAGGGGTTTCTCCATCCTTTAGTATTATAGATATAATTCTTTTAGGTATTATTTATAGTTTATATATTCACTTTTTATATTGGGTATCATGGAATTTTTTACTTCTATTTTTTTAATTTTTTAGTAATATTTTTATATATATTAATATCATAATTATAATTATAATGACAAAAATTAGTAAGAAATTGTTTATGATAAGTTTTGCACTGTTCTTGGTATTCCTTATTCCTATAGTAACCTCTTCAATATATTTTTCATTACTAGGTTCGGGTCAGACCGATCATCTTTCTGAAGTTCCTGTAGGTTTTGTATTAGGAGATGATACTTCTAGCATTGGGGGAACAATAAGCTTAAATACTACTACATTTCTATGTGATGAACTACCTTTATATGCTTCAGTTGGTGTATGGGTTGATGAAGCTGTGAATATTTCTAATTCTGGTGGTGCAACATATAATATTGATTTACAATTATCTACTGAAAATTTTACAGATGTTATTAAAAATATTTCCGTTTGGGTTGTTGAAGAAGATAGTACTAAACATTTAGCAATTGAGATTGGTGATGATGGAGTTGCTTCAACTAGTTCAAGCGGTAATATTGCAATGGCTGATAGCAAAGAGTGGACAGTTGAAATGTACCTCGAAACAGATGATGATGTAGTAGGCAGTATGGAATTCTTATTTACATGGCAACTTCTAGTAGCACTAGCTTAATAAATAGGTTTTAATTTTTTCCTCTTTTTTTAAATTTAGTAATAATATTTTTATAAATAATATATAATAATATTATAATAAATATCTAAATATTTAGGTTTATAATATGAAAAAAACAAATTGGTGCTTTATATTTCCAATAATTATTATTTTATCATCTATGTTTATAGTTATAAATCATACTACTACTTCTTATAATATTATCGCAAAAAATTCCACTTTACAATTACAAAAATCACCAATTATCTTCAATAATATCGAATCTGATTTTGTTACTAATAATTTTACTCACAATGGTACTAGTGGTGATAGTAATTTAACTATTCATAATATATGGAATACTACTAATGAATTTGAGGAGTTTTCAACGAATAATTGTACAATTATTAATAATAGCATATATCTTGAAGAAGTAAGTATTGCATATGATTTTACGAACGATACCATAGGTAATGATCCAATTGGTTGGGACATTACTGAAACAGGATCTGCGGAAGGTCAAGTATCGGAGTCTATAGGGGGACATGATATGATAATGAATTT
>JGI10211J14876_10000791_pt1 | contig 13744 bp, 10 predicted proteins | sample Etolagsediment_FD_14876 | JGI IMG/M metagenome (IMG submission 14876)
TTACCGGTCGGCGAGTTGATATACTGGATTCCGGCTCTTTGAAAATACAATACAACAGAAACCGCTATTACGACTACTACACCGGCCGATGGCTAACGCACGACCCGCTGGGAATTACACCAAATCCACAAAAGCCGAATAAATTTGATATTCCCGGCCAATACAAAGACGGCCTGAGTCTCTACCAGTACATCAGCAACAACCCAGTTATCTCTGTGGATGCATTTGGCACATGCCCTCTGCCTGTAGGTGATCCTCGGTTGTTCAGACAATACTTCCGTCGATATAGGTACACAGAGTGGCGCAGAATATTCATATTTGGAATAAGAAGTGGAATTACAAGAATAGACCTGCCACGTCGAAGAATAGGTTATATAGACTGGCAATATAAATACAGTAAAAGCATCGATATTGCAATTGCAGCAGGCGAAAGTGTTGGTACACTCTTGCCTAAGGCCATCACAGTTACAGGTTGGGAGTGGCCTAGCGATAAAACCCATGTTACAATAAGAGACATAAATCAAAAAAATTACATTTGCAGGATCTTTGTGAAATGCGATACAGACTGTTGTTCTGGTGACAAGACCTGGACAATGGATTGGACACCGAGAGGCCCTCGGAGACTTTTAGGAAGGCCACGGCTGTTTGTCTACGGTGTTATGAGAACAATTGCGCCCCCTCCAATTACAGGCCCTCCAAGCTTTGGAGTGATAGGACCAAGTGCCCCGGGAATAGGAGTTACTTGTAAACACTTCAAAACGTGGGACTGGTGGGGAAAAAAGCTATGTACCAAAAAGGACCAGAAAAGAGCATGCGCCAGAAAGAAATAGGAGCACACAGTATTAACAAAATGCCCAATAGTCTTGGTGAGGTCAACAAGAAGCGTAGGGTTCTTAGTTGCCTGTTTAGGAACCCAAAAGGATGCTCCCCTGTGTGGAGATTCGTAGGTATCATTCTTGGTGTTCTAATGGGAGGATATTTGCTTGGCGTTGAACGCTATATGACAACTGGGGACACAACAAAAACAGAGTCCAGCTTTGATGTGGTCACGGAAACAATACGGATAAATCTATTGGAGACTCTTATAGGTGCTCTTATTGGAGCATTCATAGGCTATCTGGGAGTAGTCTTGCTACACTACGTTTTAACAAGGTGTTCGCCTGTTCCGTCCCCAAGCCAGCCTAACGGGCATTTAGAGTCTTACACTTCTTCAAAAGAGTTCAGTCGACCTGAGGAATATAATGTTAAGAAAAATGTACTCACCTTTGTCATTTTTGTAGCACTGGCCGTTGTCATTTTTGGGGGGCTGGCCGTAGCATTGTGGATTGCACCTTTCTTCATGACCCAGCGATTTATTTGGGAGCCTGAGACAATTCTGCAAGTAAAGACCCTTCTCCAGCATTTAGCTCTGTTTTCTCTCGTGTTTTCATGGTTGATAGTGGGCCGAAAGATTTCTCTCAAGCCGTCTTGGCGAGCTAAGAAGGACTTTGTTCTGTTAGGACCTTTCAACTTCGTCGATGTGCCCTTTATGAACAACAAACAGTTGAAAGTCTTGTGGGTTGGTATTGTTTTTATTTGTCTTCTGTGTCTGTTTCCCCCTTGGGTAGGGTACGAATTCGCAAGTGAAGGTCAAGGCGTTGGTAAAGGTGATTTTATAGGTTATCATTTCATTCTTCAGCGAGAAGACCTATATGGCATACTGGGCGAGGCCCCATATGCAACGGCCGAGATAAGCTGGACCATGTTCGCTGCGTTTTGCTTGTGTGTTTTGCTGCTGTGCTGTGTACTTATGTATGTATTCCGGGCGAGCCAAGAACGCATAGACCAAGACGTTGGTGGAATAGGCAAAAGCTGGGTTCAATAATTTCTCCACGTACTATCCAAGACCTCGATAAAATGCTAATGGAAAAATAGGGACAGCCAAGAAGCGTTTCCGTACTTGTTTACCGGTCGGCGAGTTGATATACTGGATTCCGGCTCTTTGAAAATACAATACAACAGAAACCGCTATTACGACTACTACACCGGCCGATGGCTAACCCACGACCCGCGAATTAAGCCCCCACCATAAATTTTAGGCCTTGCTCTGAAAAATACTTCTCCCAAATACAAACCCACCACCATCCTTACCTAACTTGACAGCAAGGACGTCACCTAAATTGCCTGTTTTAGTAAGTATGAGAATAAAAAAGCCAGATTCTAACAACAACAGAATCTGGCTTCGGAGGAGGGTGATGAAAAGCTAATAAAATAACAGCTACTTAAAAACCAGTTATCTCCTTACAACCTCCCAATACTTATTTAATCGAAAACTAACGCAAATTTCTTTAACGAAATTTTGCAGAAACCTACACTTTTTTGACAAGGAATCAAGTTTTTTGTGCCAAAAATCTTAATTTTTTTTATTATTCTTCGAAAAACTGCCCAATTTGCGCTAAAAACCGAATTAGTTTACGCTTGATAAGCCAACTTTGTTCTCCTATCCTAACTAAAAAACTGTTATTTCTTTTCACATTCCTTTATAGAAAGGCGCTTATGAACGCGAAAGTAACAATTTTTCATCTGCGTACCGCCAGGCAGCAAAACCGTGGGATTGCCGCGGCAAACCGCTATGACTTTAGGTTTAATGGAGTTTCTATGAGACACAGAATCCTCTTCGCACTTTTGGCATCCGCGTTAATCATCTCAGGCCTGAGCTGCCCATCTACAAAGATGGAGGTCGGCCAGGAAATAAAGCAAGTCCAGCTCACCTTTGAGCCCAGAAGCCATAGTCTGGATAATAACGACAACTTTTCACCCGACGACCAATGGCTGGTTTACGACACACGTACCCCCCTGCCGGTACCTTCTGTTACCGAGGTAGGAGCCAACTCAAACATTGAGAAGGTGAACGTTAACACCGGCGAGATTGTGGTTTTGTATGAAACCGAGAATCAAACTAAATACGGCCCAGGTGTGGGGGCTGCAAGCTACCATCCCACAGAAAACAAGATTGTTTGTATGCACGGCCTTCTAAACTGCGATGCCGAACGCCCATACTGGTATTGGCGACGCACAGGGGTAATGTTCGATGAATCACGGCCGGGCAAACCTATCTTTCTCGATGCCCGCGACGTAACGCCGCCGTTCACACCCGGCGCATTGAGAGGCGGCACACACCGCCACGAATGGAGCACCGACGGCCAATGGATAGGTTTTACATATAACGATGCAATTATGGCTCAGATTGAAAAGCGAACAGGCGTACGCGTAAATTTACGCACCGTTGGCGTCTCCACTTCTCTTCGACCCGTAAAGGTCGATAAAGACCCCGAAGGAGAAAACAACGATGGTATATGGTTCTCGGCACTTGTTGTTAAAGTGACACCGAACCCGAAGCCCGGTTCCGATGAAATCAGTCGTGCTTTTAGTGACGCATGGGTCGGAACAAACGGCTATCGCAAACCGGATGGGGGCCGACAGAGAGCAAGGGCTTTTCTCGGAAAAATCCGTACAAAAGAAGCAAAGGAACTGGTTGAAGTTTTTATCGTTGATATTCCCGACAGGATAGATGTGCCCGGCAATGATGGCCCGTTAGAAGGAACAGAAACCACAATGCCAATGCCGCCGAAGGGCACAAAACAGCGACGCCTGACATATACTGAGAATAGAAAATATCCCGGAGTTGTCACGGAGCCGAGGCATTGGGTCCGGTCTTCCTCAGATGGCAGTCGCATCAGCTACCTTGCGAAAGATGATAATGGTATCGTGCAGGTCTTCTTAATATCCCCGTTAGGCGGAGAACCGCTGCAGGTTACACACCACAATTCGCCGATACAAAGCACTGTACGCTGGAACCCAGATGGAAAAGAAATTTGCTATGTCTGTGATAACAGCATTTATATCTGCGATGTCAGAGACGGTCCTTCTTTCGGAAGAGCAAGGCGAATGACCCGAAGAACTAACAAGCCGCCGCTATGTCCCGTCTGGTCGCACGATGGTAAAACAATTGCATTCAGCAGGTTCATTCCGCCGGAAGGCGTCCCCAAACGGACTAACGGCAGGAAATCATATAAGCAGATTTTCCTGCTAAAACTATAGCCGTCGTTACCTTAATAATGGTGTCACCGCAAAGCAACCATAGAATAAACATTGCATTTTATACAAAGCGCCGCTAAACTACGAGTTCGCTAAAATCGACAACCTGTCAAGACTGTAGCAAACACAAAAAGTGCGCACATTCAAATTTAGAAAGGAAATGCTATGAAGGGTAAAGTTGTTCTGTTTGTCGTAGCGTTTTGTCTTGTAGTAGGTGCTATTGGCTGTTCAGCACCCGCCCCTATTAAACACGTTATTGTCTATAAGCAGCCGGGACGCTTTTGCGGATGGCCGGCTAATAATGGTATATGGAGATGGGATAACGAAATTGTTGTCGGTTTCCATCTCGACTATTATAAGGAAAGCAAGACAAGCCATTCTATCGACCGCGACAAGCCAGTGGAAAGAGTCTTGGCAAGAAGCCGGGACAGCGGCGAATCGTGGACGCTGGAAAGGCCGGATGGCTTAAACTCTAAAAAAGAAGCGGTTCAGTGCCCGGGCGGAATCAATTTCACTAATCCCAATTTTGCTATGACCTGCAGAAACTCGAAGTTTCACATTTCTTACGACCGCGGCAAAACCTGGCAGGACCATTACAAGCTGCCTGACTTTGGCCAAAAAAATATAATGGCGCGCACAGATTATATCGTCAATGGCAAAAGTGACTGTCTGGTTTTCCTGACCGCCTCCAAGACAAACGGTAAAGAGGGCAGGCCCTTTTGCGCCCGGACAACAGATGGCGGACGAAAATTAAACTTCGTATCCTGGATATCACCGGAACCCGAGGGATTTTCTATAATGCCCTCGACGGTCCGGCTTTCTGAAAACCAGCTTATTTCGGCCATACGTCGGAAAGAAAAAGGCCTTGGGTTCATCGAGGTATATATTTCAAACAACAACGGCAGAAGCTGGGGAATCCTGAGCAGACCCGCAGCCACCGGAAGAAAAAACGGAAATCCACCCAGCATGGTTCGATTGCGGGATGGGCGAATAGTCGTAACCTACGGTTATCGCTCAAGCCCCCAGGGAATCAGGGCAAAGATTAGTCGAGATAACGGAAAAACATGGGCAGATGAAATCATTTTGCGACAGGACGGACGAACCTGGGACTTAGGATATCCCCAAACGATTCAAAGGCCGGATGGCAAACTCGTCACCATCTATTACTACACAACAGAGGAGATTCCGGAGCAGTATATAGCAGCCACAATTTGGGACCCGGATAAGTTTAACTAAAAAGCTTAGTCGAAACTGTAGCAAGCGGAAAGGTAAAGTTTGGTCAGGTTCAATGATATGAAAAGTAAAATCGTTTGTTCGGTTATCGTATCGTTTGTGTTGACGGGCGCGGTTGCGCGCTGTCAGCAGAAAGAACAACAAACCGGCAATGAACCAGACCACTCCGACGTGCCCGGATTCGTCATCGACTACATCCCACCCCAGACCCGCAAATATGTGGGTTCTCCCAGCATAGCGGTTTTGCCTAACGGAAATTATGTCGCCTCGCACGACATTTTCGGAAACGTTGCCCAGCCCGTCACCCAAGTATTTTGTTCTAAGGATTTCGGGAAAACATGGCGGCAGTTAACGGAGATTGTGGGGCAATGGTGGTCAACGCTTTTTATGCACCGGGGCCAACTCTACATTATAGGCACCAGCAGAAAGCATGGTAACATTGTCATCCGACGCTCAACTGACGGCGGAAAAACGTGGACAAACCCCAAAGATAAGAGCACCGGCCTTTTGGCAAAGGGCAGGTTCCACTGTGCCCCCGTGCCAGTGGTAGTCCACGAAGGCCGAATCTGGCGGGCTTTCGAGGTCGGCGGAGGTCACTATAAATGGGAGGCTTTTGTTATGTCAGCGCCGGCCGAGGCCGACCTGCTCAACGCCGATAATTGGCTGATGAGTAAAAAACTTTTAGTTGATAAACGGGCCAATATGTTTAAGTGGCTTGAGGGAAACGTCGTGGTGACCCCCGACGGCGGTCTTGTAAATATTCTTCGCACTCAGAAACCGGCATCACGTGCAGCCATGCTCCACATATCGGCGGATGGTAAGGAACTCAGCTTCGACCCGGCCAAAGATATGCTCGTCTTTCCGGGTGGAGCGAAGAAGTTCACAATTCGGTATGATAAGGTAAGCGGTAAATACTGGTCCCTGGTGAACATTATTACCGACCCCGGCCCTTTGGAGGAACCCCCGCAGGACCACAGAAATACTCTTGCCCTGACCTGTTCGAAGGATTTGCGTAATTGGGAGGTTCGCTACATCGCCCTCAGTTTCAGGCAGGGGCAACACCTGACGCGAAAGAATAACAAGTTCGGCTTTCAGTACATCGACTGGCTGATTGAGGGTGATGACATCATCTTTGTTTCACGAACGGCCTGGGGATGGGACACGCCCCGTTCTCACGATGCCAATTACCTTACATTTCATCGAATAACAAATTTCCGCAAAAAGACCCTGAGCGACAAACCACAAGTAAGAAAGGCAAAAAAGTAAAAAGCAAAAAGGGGGGATTTGTTTGGATTTTTTGCAGAATCTCTTTTGACTTTTTCCTTCTTTTGCGGTATTTTGTAGCCGTAAAAGTCAATGGCAGCTATGCGGAATTGCTTGTGTTAATGGCCTTTCTTCGTCAAGCGTAGCTTACGCAACAGCAATTTTGCTTTTTGAATTTTAATTTTTTAGTTGAATATCGCACCCGGGAGCGGAGAACTTCACCGAATCGTCTGTTTGTCATCCTGCGCAGGCAGGAATCCAGTCCGTGACTGGTGACAGAAAGAATCTGAAAAGCAAAAATCGAATCGTTTGTTTGAAATACGGAGTGATTGAATGGAACCAAATGATGAAGAATTTTTAAAGATTGTCGAAGCTACACCATTGGTCTCAATTGACCTTATAGTGAGAAATCTAAAAGGCCATATCTTGATGGGTAAACGGAAAAACAACCCAGCAAGGGGAGATTGGTTTGTTCCTGGTGGAAGAATCACAAAAGGAGAATACCTCAATAAGGCACTCGCCCGTATTTCGAAAGATGAACTTAAAGTCGAACTCACCAGAGACGATGTTCGCTTTATTGACGTTTTCGAGCACATATATAAAGAGAATTTTGCCAACGTTGATGGAATATCGATACACTATGTAGTTCTAGCTTATGAGTGCTACAGAGATTTGGATCGCAATAAGTTGCCGTTAAAACAACATTCTGCTTGGGATTGGTTCTGCGAATCCCGGTCGGGTGAGGTTCATAAAAACTCAGCTGCCTATTTCCAAGCGGTTAAATTAATCAAGATTGATGATGCGGCATACTCTGCCCTCAATGCGCGCCGTGATGCATTTAATAATCTGCTATGGCAAACACCTGTAATGAGCCTAATAGCTCAGGCATTTCTATTTACAATTATACTCGCACCAGACACAGAAACAATTCCGCGCATAATCGCAGTTATACTTGCCGTAATTACATCATTAGCCTCGCTACAATTGCTGGTAAAACACCGTTATGGAGAAGAGTATCATGCGAAAAAGCTAGATGAAATCGAAAAGGTGACGGGTCGTTATCCTGTAAATCAATATCACAAGCCCGAGCACTGGTTCGCCAGACTAAAGTCATATAAAATATGGCGTTTCGTTCTCCTGTCGTTTGGTATTACGGCATTATTAATACCAGTATTCATGTTCTTATGGCCTCATTTGACAACAGCAAATAAAGACGTTGCTGTCCCCATTACTATCAAGCTGATCGCACCTGAGCAAAAAACTCTCGACAAACCGATAGGCGATCCGCCTGTCGGAACAAAAAAAGGTAAGGATTTGGAAGTTGAGGACGACAACCTGCAGCCTGGGGGGCGAAAGGACGTAATTCGTTGTCCTGAGGACTCCATAGAAAAAACGCAAGAGATTCCGGCAAATCCGCCATAGGCGGATAAATATTGAAGAAGCAACGGGAACTTGTCCCTGAGGGACTTCTTATACAGAAAGAAACAGTCTGTCTTTCCCGTTTTATAAAGACTGCATAATCATTGTTAGACAAAGGATGTAAAACATGATGAACCATCTTGAACAACTTATAGCGGAGTGGCTCGAATTCAGGGGATACTTTGTCCGCCGTAATGTCAAGGTTGGCAAACTTGCTCATGGAGGGCACGAGGGTGAACTTGATATCGTTGCCTATCACCCCATCAACAATCATCTTATTCATATTGAACCGTCAATCGACGCCCACACTTGGAAAAAAAGGGAAGAGAGATTTAAGAAAAAGTTTGATGCTGGTAAAAAATACATAATCTCAGAAATATTCTCTTGGCTTCCTCATAATAAGACTTTTGAACAATGGGCAGTTTTGTGGGGAAGCGATAAAAACTATCCAGAAATCGGTGGTGGCAAGGTTGTGCCGATTTGGAAGCTGTATAAGCTTATCGCTAGAGACATTATTGCGCTTGGTAATCCCGGAGGTAACGCGATACCTGAGACATTTCCCTTACTAAGGACAATGCAATACACATTGCATTGGGCTTCTTCCGACAAATTGGAACAGGACATCGCAGAACAAGCGTCTGGAAAAGGGCGCTCGTAAACTCGCGCTTGTTATATGTGACGTTCCGGTGAATTCTGGGAAAACTAGTGACAGCCACCTATTTTTGCAGACGTAATCAACCTTTTTAACGGTTCTCCTGCCCCTAAATAAATCTATATAACTTTTACCAAATCTTCTATAGCATTTTCAAAGCGCTCCGATATAAAGCAAGTCTGCCTATTTTGACCTCGATATTGTTCAAGCGTCTTATAATCTCTTTCCCCACCAACGTAAAGAACCTTTCCCATAGTTTCAAAAATAGAATTCCATATGTGATGGTCTTTAGGCCATGGTCGAACACCAATGAGAGCCACAGCCTGACAGGCAAGTGCTCGTCTCCGAAAACGATCTTGAGCACGCCACAAATATCGTTGTCCCATCTGTGTTACCTTTCCTTCTGTGTATATTGCTATACATGGATACTGTGCCTGATTTCGTTTGTTTAATAGTGCATTTATAGCATTTAATGGCAAAGGCTTTATCCTACTGGAAATACAATGTGCTCCCTGTCCTACTGCCCTGCCAGTTCCGTACATTTTCCCACCTCTCTTGATCCATAAATTACATCCTCCATGTGGTCTAATAACCCGAGGCTTCAAGCTAAGTGTACTCATCGCTTGTTCTAACAAAATTTCATAGTTAAGTGTTGCAAAACATGTATCATCACCTTTACTGAAAGACCATAATTTGATCAGAAATTTTGAATACACATCTTCTCGGCCTGGCGCAATTCTAAATGATATAAAAAAACGAGTTAAGTCTTGCATTAATACATTTGGGGATGGTGCGCCAGGTTTAAGCGATGAAATTGCATTTGGATACATTGACCACAGTGCTTCCATTCCAACTTCAAAATGCTCTTCAAATTTCCTCTTCAATTTTTCCGAAACTCCTCCCCAGCTCTTCGGGAATGTCCGTGCAAGTACTCTATATAGTTCCGTCCCCAATGGCGGAGAAACTGGTAATATAGCAGGGCTTCCAAAACTTGCCCCAGCTCCAAATAGTACGATTCGTTTGTATCTCATTCCCCATTCCTCAGATGTGAAACACTTCATATTATATGAAGCATAATCCAGGATAGTCTCTGCAATTCCCGTCAAAAAATTAATCAGTTGAATCCCCTGCTTCCACTTTTCACGTCATCACACTACCCAAAATCTTCTAATCCGTCAAGGCCGACTCACGAGCATCCAGCATCGAGCTAATTTTTTTGTTATTTTTGTTAGATAATCGTTGAACTTTTAGTGGAAGTATGGTATAATGTGAACAGGAGTCAGGAGTCAGGAGTCAGGAGTCAGGAGTCAGGAGTCAGGAGTCAGGAGTCAGGAGTCAGGAGTCAGGAGACAGAAGATGAGGGGAAAAGGCAAGAAATGTGCGAAACCCACCCACAAGTATCGAGTATCCAGCATCGAGTATCCAGCATCGAATTATGCAAAACAAACCCAATTTCATGGATGCTCAAATGAACGTAAAGTCTGTTAAAACAATGAACTACGAACAATTAACTATGAACAATGCCAATAAAAACAAACCCAATTTATCCCTACCGAAGGGGGAACAAACCCAATTTCAAAGCAAATTGGTCGATGCCGACGGGTCGGCGTTTGCTCAGCTTTCAGCCTTTTTATTTGGAGGTTTGGGTTTGTTTTGCGTTTTCGAGTGGCTTGGGGTGGTTTTAGGCCTTGACAAGAATAGCTTACGGGCTTACTTTATTGCTGTTTGAAATAAAGGAATTGTTATAAGGAGCTAATAAAATGGGACGAAATGATGTGTCTGCAGAACAGGTGTCCTTTAATAAGGATATAGAAGGTATTGACCCGGATTCGGTGAGTAAAATCACGCTGGCCAGCGGGGCTGTTATGCCGGCGGCTGCGTTTGGTACATTTCATTCCGACTGGGCGCAGGAATATATGAAAGATGCAACGGTTGAAGCAATAAGGATTGGCTGGAGGCATATAGATACCGCAAGAGCATACGAAAATGAAGATGTTGTTGGTCAGGCCATTAAGGAGGCCATACAAAAAGGATATATTTCATCACCCGACGATTTGTTCATTACGGCAAAACTATGGAACGGCCATATGGCTAAAAAAGATGTTGAGCCGGCATTTAATGATACTCTTAGGGCCTTGGGCGTGGAAAAAGTAGATATGTATCTTAATCATTGGCCCTGGCCTAATGTGCATACGCCGGGTTGTGCAGGTGAGCACCGCAATCCTGATGCTGTTCCATACATTCACGAAGCATTTATGGAGACCTGGGGCGAGATTGTTAAACTGAAAAAAGCGGGCAAGCTCGTAAATATCGGCATTTCCAACCACACTGAGAAGACCCTGGATTTATTGCTCAGGGATACGGATGATTATTCACGTCCGGTACTCAATCAAACGGAGATGCATCCTCTTTTCCAACAGACCGAGCTTCGCAGATATATGCATTCTCGTGGCATTACATGCACCGGATATATGTCTCTTGGCTCTCCAAAAAGACCGGGACGTGACAGGTTTAAGGAACACAGGGCGGACATGCTTGACCCGGTGATCCAGTCTATTGCCCAGGAAGCGGGAATCACACCGGCGCAGGTTTGTTTGAACTGGGCATATCAGAGAGAAAACAAGACAGGCGGCTATGTGGCGATGGCTACAAGAACAGACTGGATACTGGAAAATCTTAAAGCCGCAACAGAAGATATTCTAACTCCCGCTCAAATGTTAAGGATATCAGGTGACGGCACGGATGAGCATCCCGGAATTGACGCTAATAACAGGCTCATCTGGGGACAGGTATTCTTATGGCCGGAAGCCTTGGGAGATTGGAGAGTACTGTGGAATGATAGTCAGGTATTTGAAAAAAGAGCCGATTATCCAAGATTCAAGAAATCATTCGCAGAACACTATAAAGTTTGGCAGGAGACCGCTGTTAGTGTACCTCACTAAGATAGTCCAAGTTCCTGCGTGAGTGAATCCGGCAGTCTGGGCGTGGCGCCGTTTTGAGAACAAACAAAGCTGGCCACACGATTGGAATACTCATTAATCCAGTCCAGCGGTTTATCATACAGCAGGCCAAGAGTCATCGCGGCGGTAAATGAATCTCCCGCTCCGACCGTGTCAGCAACTTCTGCGGGAAAACCCTCGTGATTTGAATTTTCTCCTTGAGCATACAGCCGGCTGCCCTTCGCTCCCCCGGTCAGAGCAATCATACGCAGCTCATAAATATCGGTCAACTGTGAAAGAATATCAGTTTCCGGCCCCGTCAAACCCAGCAAATCAGCCACCACAGGCAATTCCTCATCATTGAGCTTCAAAACGTTCGACAGTTCCAGCATTGTGCGAGTAATTTCTTCTTTGAAGTAGGACTGGCGAAGATTTATATCAAAGACGCGAAGACAATCAGAATTTGTGACCTGAAGGAAATCACGAACGGTATGCCGCGAAACCTGCGAACGCTGACATAAGGAACCATAGCAAACCGCATCGGCCTGGACCGCCAGCTCCAATAAACCCGAATCAGAGGCGATGTAATCCCACGCCACATTTTCGTGAATGGTATAATTCGGTTTTCCCTGTTCATCCAACTCCACGGTAACCGTTCCGGTCGGATGATTTTCATCGACCGCAACATAGCTGCTATCCAGCCCCAACTTTTCCAGCCGCTTCATAATCTCTTTGCCCAGCTCGTCATTGCCGATGCAGCTGACGACAATTCCGCGCCCTCCCAAGGCCTGCGCATGATAGGCAAAATTCGCCGGCGCGCCTCCGAGCTGCTTGCCGGCAGGCAGCATATCCCAAAGAATCTCGCCCAAACCAACTATTATAAAATCACTTCTATTTTCTGTCACATCTTTCCCCGCAAGTTGTCAACAAAAACCTAATTCCTATCTGCTACGAAATAACAATACCATCTTTATCATCTTCGAGCTTTCGACGCAGCTTCCCCAGTTCGGCTTTGAGATTCTTAATAATATCCGCATACGCTGGATTATCATAAACATTCTTCATTTCCTGCGGGTCCTTCTTCAAATCAAATAGCTCCCATTCAGGTGGCGTCGGTCCTCCCTTTGTCCCCTTAGCGTTTAGTGGTAAGCCGTAATAATATATCAGCTTATAGCGTTTGGTACGCACGCCAAAATGAGCAGCCACATTGAAGTGAGCGCCGTGCATCCAGTAACGGTAATACATAGATGCCCGCCAATCCTTTGGAGTCCGTCCCCGCAATAAGGGCCTAATACTTTGCCCCTGCATATTCTGCGGGACACGAGCATCTGCATAATCCAGAAACGTCTCGGCAAAATCAACGTTCGTAACTATGTCATCGTTAACGCTGCCCGCCTTTATCTCTCGCGGATACCGAACCACAAAGGGCACTCGAAGCGATTCCTCATACATAAACCGCTTGTCGTACAGCCCGTGTTCCCCAAGGAAAAAGCCCTGGTCAGATGTATAGATAACGATTGTATCCTCCGCCAAACCGGACTCGTCCAGGTAATTCAGCACCCGCCCAATATTGTCGTCGATGGACGCGACACAGCGAAGATACTTCTTCATATAAATCTGGTATTGCTGTGCCTTGCGAACCCAGCCTTTTAAGTGCTTCGTCTCTTCTTCGAACTTCGTGTGTCTCATACCGATTTTTTGCGTGGTACGCTTAATCGCCTCACCGCGATTTGAGTAGTCGTCATACAGGGTCTTTGGCTCAGGAATTACAACGTCTTTGTAGAGGTCCGCGTATTTTGAGTCATACTCCCATTCATCGTGTGGCGCTTTGTGATGATAAAGCAGACAGAATGGCCTATCTGAGGGCCTGTTCTTTAGAACATCCAGTGCCACATTGGTTATCACGTCGGTAACATAACCTTCGTAAACTTCGCCTCCTTTTCTCCCATCCCGCCAACCCCTGCCCTTTTCCTTCATACGAGGGTTGAAATACAGTCCCTGCCCCGGCAGCACGTTGTAGTAATCAAATCCCGTCGGCTCGGTCTTCAAATGCCACTTACCAATCATCGCCGTATAGTATCCGGCTTTCTGCAAAAGTTTCGGAAACGTCTGCTGAGTCTTGTCGAAATTATCAGATAGGGTCAAGCATCCGTTCTTATGG
>JGI10211J14876_10000792_pt1 | contig 13720 bp, 13 predicted proteins | sample Etolagsediment_FD_14876 | JGI IMG/M metagenome (IMG submission 14876)
GTTCCGCTTATATATTCCCTGTTGTAATTTAAACTCCCTGATAGCGTTTTTTACTTCCCATAAATTATTATTCCTGTAATTACTGCCAATCCTCTTATCGTGAGTCTGGTGTATGAAACGTGCCCCGCCTGAGCATATATATATCCGTTTCAGGTCACAAGCCCTCTCGGCCCTCTCAAGAAAATCCCGGTCCTCCACACCCCAACCATAGTAATCCTCATCATAACCTCTTAGCTGAAACCAAACGCTCCTGTGTGCTATCTGTAGTCCCCCTATGAATAGATTATGTGCTGGCGGTAATGACTCGGCCCAATGACGATTGAAGGTGTACTCGAATGGCGTATGTAGCTTAGGTGTCGATCTGCATTGGCATAATAGAAAGTTCTTTGGGGATAGGAATGCCTGAGCAATTTCAAAGAAGTCCTCGGATACCATCATGTCAGCATCGAGGTTCCCGATATATTCCTGAGTGGCATGTTTAACGCCGATGTTCAGGGCATGTGATTTTTTAAAAATGCCTTTGGCATCAACATAGATATACTTGAACCCATAAGATTTTACCAGAGGTTCGATGTTATCTTCACCGCCATAATCAACCACGATGATTTCGGGCATTATTGTCTGCATACTCAAGAACTTTAGATTATTCTTTAAGGCCCCTCGTCTATTTCGGACAGTGATTATAATTGAGAGCATATTTTTAAGAGAGGATGTTCTATCCTCGTTGAAGTCTGTATAATGCCTATGTATGACTTCGGGCCAAATCTGGCATCTTTTGCAGTCCTTCCACCAATGTGGGCAGGAAATCACGTTGAACACCTCACGATTACCGTTTCCAAACCGATTCCGATTCAAACCCCACAGATGCGTCCCATAGCTCGCAACTTCTTTCTGTGAGCACAAATTCAGTTCTGTATAGGGTATTACAATTTTCCTATACCCTTTAAGATTCCAGAACATCCTGGCAATCCCGCCTTGCTCCGTACAGTGCTTGGACCAATTCTCATCGGGCCGTGATGCGTATACCTTTCGTAGCTCGGCTCCGTAATCTAAACCTGGCGGGAGGCCGACAACACCAGAGTTGATTGGGATCGGGTATTTCTCCGCCTCGGCCTGGAATATGCCATAGCCGTGTTTTTTCATACCTCCATCAAGGTCCGATGCCACAAGTATAGTATCGTTTCGTGACATCCATTCCTTGATGCTGGGGGGTAAGTCCCACATCACGATATCGTTATCCAAATATAGTTCCCAATCGTGGATATCTATTCGTTCTGTCCATTTGTTCAGTGAACCATAATGTATAGGTACTATGGCTGCACCGGGTAGTACATCGTGAACTTCGACAAACTCAGGGATCTCTATAACGCTTCTTGGATCCTGGCCGGTCTTTGTAAAAATTATAAATCGATTATTATCAACATCAAATACATCGGAGATTCGTTTTAGGGATGTTTCTAAGACACGCCAACCAAATGCTTCGTAAATTTTTCGTTTCTTTGGTGTATCAACACCCATTGTCCATTTAATAATCATATACAAAGTTTGATAGATGTATTAGGTAATAATATTTTTGATTTCCCTGGCCCATTTGTTAATGATGGCTTCCAGATTATATCGTTCTGCTCTCTCAATCGCCAGTTCACGATACTTGGGCAGTTTCTGGAGCATGTCCTGAAGGCCTTGTACCCAAGGCTCAAGTGACTCGTACTCGTCTATTAACATTGCGGCCCCGTTAGCAGCCTCCGGAATGCCATCCTTGTTCGAGGCCATAACAGGGACACCATGCATCATCGCCTCAACGATTACCCTGCCATATGTCTCAAAGTGTGTATCCTGTGTGGGGACTAATAGTAGTTTTAGTCTTTTGTAAAAATCGCTGATCTCCTGCATATGCGGGATGTGCACACGGTTCGGGTGCTTTTGGAGGTTCATGCCTGGATGGGTCGCCCAGCCACCACCAGAGAGAAAAATTTCATCCGACGTATTCGCAAGATTGTCAAAAATCCTTGAGCCTTTGTGGGATACGGGGTTAATCATGCCGATAGCATTCCCTGGTTCCGGGATAGTTTTGAGATCTACTTCTATCTCCGGGTAAATAACAGCGTTCGGGCCTTCGATGCCTCGGTCCAGCCAGGCGTTTTTACAAGCTTCGGAGTTGAAAACGTTGTAATCCACCATTAGATTAGAAATATCGGGTGGCGGGATGTCATAGACCAGAGAATATTTCTGGATTATCTTAATGTTCTTCTTTCTCGCTATCTCCCAGGCCCCTACCTCCGGAGGGAAACTGGTTAATAGAATATCTCCCTCGGCCTTGTCTAAAACTGATAGTGCAGAATCACAAATGTCTTTGTAAGGCTCTTTTTCAATGTTAAGAACCTTCACACCTGGAACATTGATACTTAGCTGTTTCTCCTGTTCGATAAGCGGGTATGTGATGGCTAGGCATTCTATTCCCTGAGCACTAAGATGCTTTAGGAGTGTGCGGATATCGAGATCCATGCCACGATAACTACGCCAATAATGGCCAAAATAAATTAAACGCATCAGTATGCCATCACAACGCCAATATACGGATATTCGGGGATATCCTTAATCCATAGGCTGATTGAGTGAAGGAACTTACTGTTGCCAATGTCCCAGGAGTATATGCTAAGTGTTGCATAGACCATTATTGGATAGTAATTATAATATACATCAGGATTGCCATCCCAGGGGCGATTGTACGCCTCGTAAGCATAATGGATCATCGGTGTGCATATGGCTTCTAAACTACCCTGGTCGCTCGTCGAAGCCCCTGCCGGTGAAACTGGCAAGTCAGAAGCTATGAATCCATCGGTCAGATCTGGTGAAAGGATGGTCATATGCATTTCCAAGGGTCCATAGTCCGATCCAATTGGGAGCCCACGCTTACCATGTAGCATGAATAATGTTGGTGCATTCTCACCAGAGGACCAGGCTATCTTGTTGATGCCTAACTGGAAATACATTTGGGATTCAATCGGGTTGAAAGTATCATATACCGAGATGTTGTAAGATGCACCTATACTGGTGACTAAGAAATCCTCTAATAAGACCACGAGGAATTTCTCGCCCTGGCCAGCATCGTCATCCTCAATAACGAAATATATCACGTCAATGGTGTCAGTATACCTCGCTACACACATTGACATCGGGTGCGTAGTCGAAGGACAGTTAGCTATAAGATCGTTTATCCCGGTCCCCGGAGCAAGGATGTTCCATGTGGTATAATCAAACGGGGATGTGGCAAACTTCGGCTCTGAATTTGCAACATATGTCATATATACATATGTCCCACCTACCTCGATGGTCGGCCAGCTCGCATCGGCATCTACCAATGCTTGTACACCAGGATATCGGGATCCTGGTGCTTGTGCAGGGTCATAAGCGTTAGTATATATACCATACGGTGCAGGTGCTGTGCTCTGCTCCCATCCTACTATGACCGTTGAGCCAATCGGATTCGCAAGGCTGTGCGCTGTGAACGCCGCAGTAACATGCTGGCAATTCTCATTATCGCTCAGGAGAGAGGTCACGGTTTCAGCTATAATCGTGATAGACATTGGTTCCGGTGGTGCTACTGCCGTCGCATATGATGGTTCTTGTAGGACCGAGTGTGCTGATATGTCGCATACAACGTCTATAACCCTATCACTCCCATCAGCAGCCTCGGCTATGCATATTATATGTAATATGTCGTTATCGTCTATTACAAGACAGAAATCCCAAGGACGTATTGAAACAAGCTCCCAAGTCCCAGGGGTATCTCCTGGCATGTATGCCTCATTGATGTTTACCTCCACATCCCATACGCATCGGTCCAGTGCCGTCTTCATCCCTGGTGTCGTGGATAGATGCTCTATACGCAAGAGTATCAGTTTATTACCAACACCTGAGTTGTGGAATAAATAATAATGATTATTATAGGTGTCTGAAGACTTGGCTATACATCGCTGTGAGGGATATCCGGTAATCGGTGCACTACCCTCTGGTGCTTGGCCAGCAGTCTTGAAGAAATGAAATGCGTCTGGATGCTCCCCCACGTTAGTACCACCACCCCCACCTGGAGATAGGATCCACGCCCCGGAATGATACCAATATTTTCCCGCAAGTAACAGGCCACTTCCATCATTTTGATATCTATCTCCTTCGACTTCCCCTTCCCCTATTGGATGGGTCGCTCTCGTTCCAAAATTATTCCGTAATTGTTCATCGGGGGCCTGTGTTGGCATACATATCACCGTATTTCTATTTCTATTAGTTTAATAAATATACAAAGATGTATTTAATTCTTGCTAATTTCTTAATATCGTGTTTGAATTAATCCTTATAAATGAGTTTGCTCCTAGTCTGTAATTTTGCATAGTAGTGTTCCCTATTATCTGGATTAATATATTATCAGGGAATGTGCAGTAGAATTGGAAGTTGAGTTGAGATAGGCTACAATTATTCCAGTTCCAAGTATTAGTATTCGTGACTGGTATGGCATCTATGGCCCCGATCAAAGTAGAGCCATTGCCTATATTTACTGTTCCGGCATTGGTGAAGGTGGAACCAAATGTGGTTGTTGATGTTGAAACGTTGTAAATCCCTGCTACGTTTACATTGACTGCTCCGGTATGGTTTACTATTGATGCATTTCCGGTCAGTGTTCCGGTGATATCTGCGTCACCCGTTGTCGTCAGCCCATAGTTGCTCCCAGAGGTCGTCCATTCCCCCGTGGTGATTGTCAAATTGTTGTCTATTGTTGCTGCTGTGTCTTGTGTCAATACACAACTTGCATCATTTACAGTTATGTTGTATGGGTTCCCTGTTCCATCGAAGTCTACAAGTGTGGTTCCGGCATATGTGAATGTAATTGTCCCTGTATGAGCTGTCAGTGTTCCATCATTGTCAAATGCATAACCTCCAGCAGTTTCGGATGTTATCGTGGCATCTTCAGTATCCCAAGTTCCATCGCTATCTATATATACCGAGCCAATTGAAACCGAACCGAAGTTATATATAGAATCGCCACGGTCAAATCCACCAGATGTTATAACTAAGTCTCCTGTAATCGTTATATTATTATTTTCATTGGCTTTTGAAACAAAAACATAGGTGGGATTAGGTATATCAACAGTGCAATCATTATCCACTGTGAGATTATTATCTATAACATATGTCGTGCATGATGCTATGACTATGTCATAAAAACTGTCTCCTCCCGAATTAATATATCCATAGTCTGCATCGGTAAATGTTACATTACCATCATTGTGTGTGAATGACCCATCATTATCTATATAATAATTGCCCCCATTTTTGCTCGTTATCGTAGTTGTTCCCGTTGTAAGGGTTGTATCGCCCGAATTGGTCAATGAGCCGAAAGACATGTCAGCAGTCCAATTAGAAGCAGCTGTTCCATCACCCATATTGCCAGCAGCGTCTGCTCCGAAATAAACTCCCGCTACGGTGGTAATCCCGCCAATAGTATTGAGAACTGATGTTGCATCATATGGGACAAGTGTTCCAATGGAGGTGTATATCACACCATCCACCCCCAATGTCATCGTTCCATCAAATGAGACTGTCCCAATCGTTGCAATCCTGAACCGCCGACACCCCCAATCTTCAAACCTTGAAGCCTGTGTGACATCGGTATATAGGTTCCCATCCATCGTCCCGTTGTTATCATAGAACCCATTTGCCTTGTAGGAATAGAATCGTGTTCCACCAGCAGCATTGAATGTGTCACCTGACGCAATCTCAAAGCTTTCATAGAAACTACAGGAATTGTCCAGCACAACCGTCACTCCCCCGCCACCAGTGGTCTTTGCTGTTGCACCAGTTCCTTTGTGATTGAGCCATTTCCAATGGTTATTATTCCCAGTTTGGTAGTCCCAATCGTATGTTCCTGCACCGGTCAAATCGGCATAGTGTGATGTATTAGCGGCATACAAATAACTTTCGCCTGAGTTATTACCCATATAAAATGTTCCCGCATTTGCAATTTCACCTGAAGCGGTTGCAGTTCCGATTGTAATGGTTGGTGAATTGACCCCTGTCGTGCCAGCTCTTTTACCCGTATTTATTGTAAATGTATGCTCTACGGTTATATCGGTTGATACGGTGGTATATGGGCCATTCGCTGTTAAGTCATAAAATGTCCACGGACCACCTAAAATATTTTCTTCTATCGCTGGAGTAAACACCACTTCCTGATTCCCATGTGTATAAGTTCCTGCCCCGGACATTTCTCCATCAATGGTGAGGTCTTGACCGTTCCCATCCCACCCCCCGGCAGTAATCGTGAAATCGCCATTCTCAGTCCCGGCATCGTCTATGGTCATTGTGCCGTTCTGAGTCACTGTCCCGGTATAGCCGGTATCGAGTGTCACCTCACCACAGGTTATGTTTACATTCACTGTGGCATTCGAGGTCCAAGTATTGTCGAATGTTGCTGTATCTCCATTATCATCGGGATATCCGGCTCCACCCCAATTGTCTACATCATCCCAATTCGTGTTCCCACTGGTCCCATCGGTCCAGATGTAATCCGTTCCAAACACAAGGTAATCGTTACTGAATGCACCATAGTCGCAGTAATAACTACCATTATGCATCCAATTATGGTTGGATCTATCCTCTGTTATGAGTCCGGTTTCCCTCATCAGAAACCAGGTTGTAATATGAATTGAATTGCTCTTAGGTGGCGGGATCCCTATCGATTCCGCAAGTATGCGCCGTTCCCTATCATCAATATCAACAGATAGTTCGGCTACATCTTCTAGGGTGCAATCTATAATGACATCGAGGGCAACGATCAGATCTAATCCAAAGTAAATTGCAGCCTTCAAACTAAGCGTATCATCTTTGCCCAATTCCTCAAGCCACTCCTTCTTTGCGTTCTTTGGGATCCGTTCCCCTTTTTCTGTCCAATGCACCCAATCCATTCAGTCCTCTTCCTCTTTGAAATTTGTGAAGTATCCTACCATCAGTATTCCTTGCTTCTCGATACTTTCGATCTCTTCTCTTGGCAATCTTGATCCTATACCAAAGACCTTTTCAAGATCCTCAAGTACCTCAAGAATAGCTTCTTCTTTCTTTTGACCATCCGATTCTTGTGTGTACTTATGGCTGGATATCTTCATTTCTAGGGTGAACCCATCATCGGATATATCGAAGGAATTTACACCAACGAATACATTATTTTCATCCTTCTCGTAGCTCAAGACCTTTTCTGTTATCAATTGTCTGGTCTTGGCATACGAAAACAACCCCGGTTCCGGTTCACCATAGAACTTGCCTTCCACAATCGCTTTTCGTTTCATTCAATATCTCCTATACATATTTCTCTGCTGTTTCCTGATAGCAATGCGATGCTCTTTTTCCAGCTGAGGGATGCGCACTTCCGCACCCTTTAAGGCATCATTAACATCGCCATGTATTTTTGCGACCCGAAATTTCTTTTCACCCCTCCAATAATATTTCATATGCATTTTCATCCAGTTGCTATTGGCGGTCACATTCTCCATAGGCATCTTGACTTTCACTTGTATGCCACCTGGTATCCTACGAGCCTTGGTGACTTCTATACGTGGTTTAGCGTTTCGACGAAACCTTTTTAATTTTCTCATCGGATTTCCGCCCTTTGCTCTTTTCGTTCCAGGTATGCCTTACGATATACGCCACTATCCCAAGCACTATTAGGATCACTCCGATATACATCCTGGAATCGGCTTTACTGGTCGTAGCCATACCAATACCGGCAGACACAAGGGCAACCGCAACCGTGTCAAACGTAGTCTTGATTGGGATTCGGCTGTTCATATTAAAATCACCACCCCGGACAGTATCGCCCCTAAGACTATTCCGATTAGGTCGGCCTTGATATCATTCGGGTCGTTCACACCACCTATCTTAGAGTCAATAATTTCCTTACCTAATCCAATTATCAATGCAATTGCACCACCTATAAGAATGGATATTAAACCAAACCCACAAAAAATTAGAAACCGGGAGATAATTATCACAATAATGGCACACCCTCCAGTGTGCAATAATTTATCTTTACCAATTTTCACTGGATCATCTCCATTTCATCTCTAATTGCACATCGAATGTTGCTGCACCGGCAGTTCTTTGTATAGTTACACGCCCATCTGCCCACACTACTAACGAGAGTACATCAACACCATCATTGTATAAGTTCACACCACTACCAGGGGTTAGATTTCCTGCCACGGATGAAACCCCCCCTGCTGATTCTATTATTAATCCGTCATAGATCAGTGCAGAGGTGACATCGCCTGGTGCATTAGGTATAATGGTCCTGAGTACGTTGTCGATATCGCTAGCATAGTAAGAGTCGTTTATCCACACAGATCCAATTTCCGTATTGCCGCCAACAGAGGGGCCTATCCGATTTGCTTTTAATCGTAATGTCCCTCCGTTAATATTCCAGTTTACGTTCGTGTCTATATCGTTCACAAGGGCTGAAATATATCCAGTTGTTCCAGCCAATATTAAGAACGCAGTTCCATTACCATTACAATAGAGGTGATTTGATATAATTTCGATTCTGCCGGTTCCTCCACATGCTATCCCAACCCCCGTACCTGTAATGTGAATATTAGTGATCTTCAATGATAATTCTTCAGAACTCAGCGACCCGACTCCAAACCCATTCACAATATTAACAGTACTGATATTTACTTCGAGATCGCCCGAATCGCAGAAAAACCCAATACCATTGGTGGTTAATGACATATGATTTGCAGTTATAATGGCGGTTCCAATTCCGGCATTTTTAGATATACAAATACCGCTATTATCTATAAATCCCAAAACCGAGATCCCAGAGTCATCGTTCACAAAATGATTGCCAATTATTGTAGCCGCTTCACCTATTATTATCAAATGTGATGGTAATATTAAGTCCTCGGTATAGATACCGGCATCCATGATCCTAACGATATATGGGTTTGCAGGACCGACGCCCTGGGCAATTGCCTCGGTTATAGCTGCATTAATGGTCAAGTATGATTCAGGTATGCTCAGGCCATTATTCGTGTCCACGCCATGTTTCCCGACATATAAAATGTTCTGTTCGTCCCAGGATGCTGCCGATTGCCACGTTGAACCATTATAGTATCGAAACCCTTTCGTAGTCGTGTTATAATACCACATCCCCTGCTCAATCCATCCCTGGCTCAAGGCGAAATTATAGGCCGATGTGTCATCGGGAAAGGAAAGTAAACTTGATGATTTTAAACCTACTGGCCTGGTCATCTAAGTCCTCCATTGCCCCGGATGACAGGCTTTTATAGCTATTATCTCAATGTCATTCGGGCCGACTATGGCCCTGGTCACATTTATGCCCGTTGAAAGAACTTCATAATCGAAATTTTCTGCTTGTAGCTGACCATTTATGAATACCAGAATCTCATCCTTATGCTTATCGATGGTTGCTACTGTTGGGACCATTGCTGGAAATGCACCCATCCCCGTATAGGTTTCCCGCCATTGCATACCTTCATTCCCTTGGGTCACTATCGATGCTACTATTGTACTTCCTGGAGGGGGTAGAGCTAAGAGCGAAAATTGGTTGGGGGGATTTAATGTGTAATGTGATGTTTCAATCAATTTTAGACCGTTTTGCCAAACAAATAATTCGAAACCGGCATTATAATTTTGGGTCAATGTATATAACAAACCCACATTACCGGGCGGTCTATCTACACATAGCATTCCACCATAGTCCCTATCATCAACGATACCGATAGCCTTAATTCGATCCATAGCAGCCAAATTAGGGGTAAATATCACAGTTCTATCATCATTTTCTGCATAATCGCCAGTAGTAATATCTTGTATTAATCCATTCCGAAATAACCATAATAACCCAAGAGGTGCATTATAACCATCAGGTATCCGATAAATTTGATTATTGGGTGAGTCAATGGCCTCATGGCCTAATTGTTCATAAAGAAAACGAAGGCCATATTGCTGTAATTCTCCAGCTCCAGAAGGTCCATAATACCTACTCATAATTCATTTTCCCCTATCAGTTCATCTATTTCTGTATGTGTATTTGTTGAATTATTACTTTTTAATAAAAAATATTGCTCCTTAAGATAAGCTAGCAAAGCATCCTTATCATCAGCATACTTCTCCGGCACGTTTATTGTGATCTGGTTAGTTTCATCTGCATGGGTGATTTGGGCTTTAACTATCAATCTCCCCATTTTCGTAAACGCTTGATTGATAGTTATATTCACTGTGGGGAGATCCGGCATAGGCCCAGGGGACGCCCGTAAAGGCCCTTTATAGCCACTTTTTGTCTTAGGCATATCGTTATCCGCCGCCAACTTGTTTCGTAACTCCATTATAGCTTCTCTTTTCTCCTGAGTTAAAGCTCGTTCTTCTTCTAATTTCTCTGAACGCTCGGTACTTTGAGGATGTGTAGGATATCGATCCCCCATAGCCTCTTTGTATTGTTTTTCTTTAAACGCCATATTACCACACCCATATCCTATATGATAGGCCGCCAACACCTAACGGATCTCGGATTACTACATTGGCACGTTCTTTAGCATCGAAGGCAATTGCCCAGCCAGCTTCGATCTGTTCCCAGGTTAATCCGGCATCTTCACTGATTTCGATGATTCCAGCACTATTGTTCTTGAATATGAACGCTTGGGAATTAAAACCGAATACGGCAGTTACACCTACCAATCCGGCAGGTATTGGTGTTATAACGTCATCAGTATAAAATTGATTGGTGGATGGTGATATGCCGCCACCTATAACTGTGACCGCTACTGGCGTATCTTGCATCAACATAATGATCTCAAAGATCTGTCGTGCCCCTGGCCAGGTATTGGTAAATTCAATTGCTACTATCGGCATTGCCTTTGTGGGTGGAGCAAATGCATTAAATGTGTCAAGGGGGCCAACATTTATGGCATTCCACACTAAAATCTCATTTGTTCCATCAATATATGTAACCTGTGCCTGTGTTATCGAAAGCAAATTTCCATCATGTAATAATGTCCAATCCAACCAAATGGGTTTCACAAAGGGTAAATAAAGGTTATCCGGGGGAACAATCGAACCATTTGCCGGTAATTCCATAGCCGGGAGCCAAATATCTCCATTGAACAATTTCTCAGGATTCTCATAGGGAAGAAGGGTAAGCCATTGGATATTGGAGTTCCAGGCATCAACATAATCCCAAGGTAGAACACGGAAAGTTTCGCCAAACAATTGTTGGATTGCCTGTGCAGTTCCGGATGAACTTTTTGATGGTCTTGGTAATACCATTATTCCCGCCCCCTATCTTCCACAGTCAGATATACCCTCATTATTTCCCCGCCCAAAGCGCCACTCCATTGGGCACATAAAATATACAGTGAATATATAGTAGCAAGATTAGTAATTGGACCGCCACTTTGAGCCTGTCCAGCTATCCGTGGGAAAGGATATATGAACGATTCATCTATTTTTGTATCAAGCCAGGTTGCCCAAGGATGTGACGGGGTTGTGAACGGTGGAGCTATCGGCAACGTAGGATTGTAATAGATTATATCTTCCTGAACGAACAAGGGATCGTTAGGATGTCGTCGCAGGAGATAAAAAGGCATCGAATGCCAGATTGCACCAACATTATATGTTGCTCTTATAATCAATTCAATAATCTTTCCAGCTTCCATAAAATTTGGCATTCTATATAACGTCCAAATTGCTGTACCTGGGAGAACTTCTAATTGAGGAAAAGCGGTTGCTATAAATGTTTCATCCGGATTTGCATCCGGGCAAGGTTTAGCGAATTCCTGAATACCATCTGCTATTATAATCGCACCGGGGTTTGTGAGTGTGATGGCTTTCTTGTCGTATTCATAGGCTTGCAGCTCGGAGGCTTGTTCATCAACAACAACTCCGGCATCATCGGTTCGCTTTCTCTTATGGAAACCGATTAAGCCACGTCGGGCTAAATCACGTTGTCTAGCCCGTCCTAATGCAACGTTTTTCTCTCTTGGTTGTTCATCATTCATTTTATCACCGTATCACCGTAGTAGGAATTCACATACGGGGTTTAGAAGGTTTAATTCGGAAGGGCAACTCAGGGTTGCCCTTCCCATTTCACCCGAAGGCCCAGGGATCCCTAGTACTGTCGGGTTAGCTGGATTGCATGTATGAACAACGTACTGTTGGCCCATACAATAGCAGTAGCCCCTGTAAGTTCGATTACCAACTGATCCCCAGGCTGTGCCCTGACAGGTACACGGCTGTTGAAAAACACTCGTGTAAACCAGTTCGTGGGAGCGCCTGCAGCAGCAGCGAGTTCAGCGCAACTGCCAGTCCAGGGCTGACCCTTTAACTGGTTTAGGGAAGCATCGAATACCCTCACTCTGATTGTCCCTACTATCGTAGCAGGGGCAACATCCTGAAGGTTTCCATACAGATATGGTGCGTTCCTATCAACATCGGACTTCACAGCCCGGAAGTAGTAAACAACACCAGTTGGGACTATCGTACTTGCAACTATGGTGGGTGTTGCAGGTGTGTTCACGGCGGTGGTCCAGGTTGTTACATCCAGAACAACAGTAATCTCCCTGAAGGTCTCACCGGTAAGCGGATCTACTATCAGCCCCTCGGATTCCCTTGCCGCAACGAGTGCCTTCTGTGCATAAGCCTTATCCCGCTTCTCAGCTTCGAGCTGTTGCACAAGAGACTGTTGCTGCCGGACGAGATTCTGCCTCTGGCCTGGTCGCCTTTGGATTTTCTTTCCCATTGGATTGCCTCTTTTTGTTTTTTAAATTACCTTCCGGTTTCCGGAAGGGTTTGATCGTTCAATTTTCAAGCCCATTTATATGAGAGATACGGAGCTTAGAATATGAATTCCTTATCGAATCCACCTTCATAGCCCGATGGAACTGAGATCTGCCCTAGGCCATCCAGTTCTTGCTCATCGTATTTCTCATTGAAGAAGTCACCTTCCATGTCTTTCGCCATCTCGAACAGCTGATTATCAGAAAGCCCAAGTTCCTTGGACAAATTCTTGATGCGGTCTACCAGGCCCTCGTCACCTAGGGTAACATCCTCGTACCAAGGCATATCTTCCTCGATCTCCTCTCCGTAGTCGATATCTGGTTCGTCCATGTACTCATCGGATAGGAATTCATCGGAAACGCCCATAGGTTCGGAATCTGTATAGCCCTGATCCTCACCAGAGGAAACAATGTCGGAGATCGGGTTGTTCATCGACAGCATTCCAATACCGATGGTCTGGAGTGCCTTTTTAGGAATTTCCTTCAGCTTGGGGAGCTTTATCTGGCCTACACCCAAGTTATCCTTCGTCGGGATTACCGTATCCTTCAAACCATTATTCTTTAGAGAAAGACCGATTCTGATCAGGCCCAGGAGGGAACTGATCACGGTGGCTACGATACCACCGGCCCTTATGGACTTGGACAAGACGGTATTACCCTTGAATCTGAACATGCTCCAAACTCGAGCAGGGAGTTCAAACCCGATGATATTACCGGCAAGACCCAAAGCCTCTGAAAGAATTACGTTCTTACCGCCGATCATACGTCCCACCCCTCCCCATACGGCGGAGGAAACTATACCCACCGGGAAACCTACCACGGTGAGAATCGGATGCTTTTTGATCTCCTTGAAGGTCGGATACAACATATTCCTCTTTGGG
>JGI10211J14876_10000794_pt1 | contig 13701 bp, 12 predicted proteins | sample Etolagsediment_FD_14876 | JGI IMG/M metagenome (IMG submission 14876)
TAATAATATTGAAAATATTACAGATAATAATATTGAAAATATTACAGATAATAATATTGAAAATATTACAGATAATAATATTGAATATAATAATATTGAAAATAATATAAATAATAATATTGAAAATAATATAAATAATAATATTGAAAATAATATAAATAATAATATTAAAAATAATATAGATAATAATATTGAAAATAAATCAATTAATAATATTGAAAATAAATCAATTAATAATATTGAAAATAAATCAATTAATAATATAGAAAATAATATTGAAAATAATATAGATAATAATATTGAAAATATTACAATTAAGAATAAAGATATTACTGATGATAATATTATAAATAATAATATTGAAAATAATATAGATAATAATATTGAAAATAATGAATTGGATAATGATAATTTAAGCGTTGCAAGTTCTATTACAATGGAAGAATAAAATATAATTTAATAGTTATTTTTATAAATTCATATAATTTTTTATATGAATTTATAAATAAAAATAATGTTTAATTTAATAAAATAATATCTTTATTTTTATTATATAAATTTATTAATGAATGATTTATCTGATAATAAATTCCATCAATATAAATTAATCATTATATTTGTTGGTCTTCCTGCAAGTGGAAAAAGTTATACATCTTTTCATTTAAATCAATATTTTAATTGGAATGGTTATAATACACAAATTTTCAATTGTGGCGAATACAGAAGAAAATTAAATGATAAAAATCAAAGTTCAATTTTTTTTGATAGTAAAAATAAAGATTCATTACAACAAAGAGAAACTTTTTTAAATTATGCATTATTTGATTTAAATACATTTTTAACAATTAATAATGGTAAAATTGCTATATTAGATGCAACTAATTCTACTAAAGAAAGAAGAAGAAAGATAATAGAAACGTTAAATCTATTTGATTATCCTAAAAAAATAATATTTATTGAAAATATTACAAAAGATAAAGATATAATTGATAAAAATATATTATTTAAAAAAAATTCAAAAGATTATATTGATTTTTCTATAGAAGATATGAAAAAAGATTTTACAGAGCGTCTTAATTATTATAAAGAAATATATGAAACTATATTAGAAGATGAAAATTTAAATTATATTAAAATATATGATTGTGGTAAAACAGTAACTTATCATAATATTAATGGTTATATCGAATCATTAATATTAACTTTTTTAATTAATTTTCGTGTTTATCAAAAGAAAATATTTATTACACGTCATGGACAAAGTTTATATAATTTAGAAGAACGTATAGGTGGTGACCCCGAATTATCTACTGAAGGTAAAAAATATTCATTAAAATTATTTAATTATATATCTTTGTATTATAAAAAAGATGATATAATTATATTTACAAGTAATTTGAAAAGAACAAAAAGCACTGCTAAATATTTTATTGAAAATGATTATAATGTTATACATAAAGATATATTAAATGAAATACATGGGGGAGTATGTGAAAATTTAACATATGATTAGTAAAAAAAACAATGCCTGAACTACACGACGCACGTAGTAAAGATAAATTTAATTTTAAATATCCTGAAGGAGAATCGTATTATGATTTAATAATTAGGTTGAAAGAATTTATTCTTGAATTAAATCGTCTTGAAAGACCTGTATTAATTATATGTCATAATGCGATTGTTCGAGTATTATATTCTTATTTTTTTTCAATATTACATGAAGATATTCCACATCAAAATATTCAATTACATAACTTAGATTGTATTACAAATGATACTTATTTTTATAAAAAAGAAAGTGTTTTAACTTATTCATAAATATAATTAAATTATTATAATAAAAAATTGATTATTAATTTTTTATTATAATAATTTAATTATAATCATAATTTTTAATTGTGTAAAATAATAATTAACATATTACACCTTTTTACATTTAAACCGCCGATTTTGATAAAATAAATAAAATTGATTTAAATATTTGTCTATAAATTTATATAATAAATAGACAAATGTGTATTCACGAAGGGTGTAAAATTAGACCAAATTATAATGTAGAAGGTGAAACAAAAGCATTGTATTGTTCTGTCCATAAATTGGAAGGAATGGTAAATGTGAAATCCAAAACTTGCGTTCACGAAGGGTGTAAGACTATACCAAATTATAATGTAGAAGGTGAAACAAAAGCATTGTATTGTTCTGTCCATAAATTGCAAGGAATGGTAAATGTGAAAGACAAAAATTGTATTCACGAAGGGTGTAAAATTAGACCAGTATTTAATGTAGAATGTGAAACAAAAGCATTGTATTGTTCTGTCCATAAATTGGAAGGAATGGTAGATGTGAAAAACAAAACTTGTATTCACGAAGGGTGTAAGACCCAACCAGCATTTAATGTGGAAAGTGAAACAAAAGCATTGTATTGTTCTGTCCATAAATTGGAAGGAATGGTAGATGTGAAATCCAAAACTTGTATTCACGAAGGGTGTAAGACTATACCAAATTATAATGTAGAAGGTGAAACAAAAGCATTGTATTGTTCTGTCCATAAATTGGAAGGAATGGTAGATGTGAAATCCAAAACTTGTATTCACGAAGGGTGTAAAATTAGACCAGCATTTAATGTGGAAAGTGAAACAAAAGCATTGTATTGTTCTGTCCATAAATTGGAAGGAATGGTAGATGTGAAATCCAAACCTTGTATTCACGAAGGGTGTAAGACCCAACCAACCTATAATGTGGAAGGTGAAACAAACAGATTGTATTGTTCTGTCCATAAATTGGAAGGAATGGTAGATGTGAAAAACAAAACTTGTAAAAGTTCTTGGTGTTCTACACGAGTTCACGAAAAATATGATGGGTATTGTTTATTTTGTTATATGCACTTATTTCCAGATAAACCAGTATCGCATAACTATAAAACAAAAGAATTTGCGGTAGTCGAATATGTTAAAAATGAATTTCCTCATTTTGATTGGATAGCAGACAAAAAAATAAGCGATGGTTGTTCTAAAAAAAGACCAGACTTATTATTAGATTTAGGTTATCAAATTGTAATTATAGAAGTAGATGAAAACCAACACATTGATTATGATTGTAGTTGTGAAAATAAACGCATAATGGAATTATCCCAAGATTTGGGACATAGACCCATAATATTTATCCGATTTAATCCAGATGATTACATTAACAATGAAAAAAATATTACTTCTTGTTGGGGAAAAAATAAAAAAGGTATTTGTGTTGTAAAAAAATCAAAAAAAGACGAATGGAGTGAAAGATTAAATGTATTAAAAAATCACGTAGATTACTGGATAACCCCAGAGAACACAATAAACAAAACAATTGAAACAATTCAGTTGTTTTATGATGTGTAAAATCGGTGTTTGAAATGTAAAAAGGTGTAAAATTGGAGATATTTCTCACAAAAAATNGATTGAAATAAATACTCTATATCCTACTATAAATTTACTTTTAGAAAAATTATATAAATATACAGGATATTTATATAATTTTTCTAAAAGTAATGAAACTATAGATATTTATACATATTTATTAAGTATAAATATATCAACACAAAATGCAATTATAAAATGGGATATATATCAAAATAAATATAAATGTTCAGATATACATTCTAATTTTTTGCAATTTTGTGTTTTTAGAATAGAACAAACTATAAAAAATATATAACATTAATAATTTATAATTATATAAAAAAATTTATTTTTCAGGTATTAAAAACTTTTTAAATTTTATCATTTGTCCATATGTATTAGATACGGTAACTTCCGACGTATGACAATTTTCAGCAATATCTTTTTTTGTAAATCCTAAATTATAATTTTGTGAAATTAAATAAATACATCCTACAGCAATTGATTTAGGGTTATTTTCTTGACAAATTCCTAATTTATCTACTAATAAAGCAGCTTTATGAGCAATATCTATATACTTATCATCAATTTCTAATAAAATACAAAATCTTTTAATTAAATCTTTAGAATCAATTGGCCGCATTTTTCTAACATAATCTTTATCTTTTTGAAACATTAATTCAGCAAATTCATTACATCCTTTTGATAATTTTTTTGATTTAATATCAAATAATTTAGCAACTTCTTCATTACTACGTATCATATTATTATCTTTTAAAGCATTAAAAAAACATGCTGCAATTAAACATTCACGTGATGTTCCACGTTTAATATAGTCCTTACTAACTATTTTATACATTTTCATAGAAGCATCAATAATTGATTGTGGAACATTATCAATATTAGCTTTTTGTGCAATTTTATTTAATATTGCAATTAAACTTTTTTCTTTGTATGTAAGACCATTCCAACTATTTAACTTTCTATATATTTCATATCCTTTTCCTAAAATTACTGTGCTTAATGAAGAATCAGAAATAATTTGATTCATTGGCATACCACAACGATTCGGGTCACTTGAACGTTTATTGTCATCATTACCATAAAAACGCCACTCTGCATTACGGTCAACAATAAAATCATTCTCTGTTCCACAATCTGTACATGTTATCATTTCATTATCAACTATTAATGTATTTTCTTTTTTACAATAGCAACAAATATCAATATTATTATTTTTTTCAGTATTTTTTAATTCAGTATTTATAATATTTTCATTTTTTAATTCAATATCATAAGATATTTTTATATCTTCATAAATTTTCCAGAATTCTTGATTCATTTTCATATATCTTTAAGTACTTTTTCTTTAAATCAATTTTTGTTTAATATTTTTAGATATAAAATAATCTTTTATATTCTTATTTTAATAAATACCTATATACAGTATTTCATATATTCATTTTTTTATTTTTTTTTAATATTTTATTATAAATAAAATATTCGATTATAATAATGAAATATAAAAAATTACTCTCTATAAAAGGAGGATATATATCAAATCCATTTAAACAAATTGAAGTTTTTTTAAGTTTAATTATTATTGGTTATTTTGGCGTAAAAATTGTTTACGGAATTTTTTTTAATTTTTATCCTCAAAAATATTATTATAGAAATATTGAAATTAATAGTACAAGTTCATCTACAGAAGAATATTCTGAAAACACTTATGAAAATTCAGCTGAAAATACTAATAAATTAGTTTTAAATGCTTATATGCCTGGTATGTGGAATAATGAAATTACTGATTTTACAATAACAATTATTTTATCACTAATTATTTTTGTATATACAAGTATGCAGAATCGTAATATGATTTCAGAAGAAGGAACATTAAATCCTGCTTTAGTATTTGGTTTTTTAATTGGTTGTGGTTATCCTCCTATTAAACATAATTTAGATCCATTATTTAAAAATAATTTATCAGAAAGTTTTTGGAAAAAAGTATTTAATTGTGGTGGTATTTTATTATTTTTATTAGTTGTTATTTTTATTATTGTTTCTAATTATTCATCTATGAATAATAATTCTAATTCAAGTGTAGGATATTTAACATACGTATGTACAATTATATTATTTTTATTTGGATTATTTTATAGTAGAAAAGTTAGCACAACTACAGAAAAAATAACATATAATATGAGTGAAGGTAGTAATTGTTCTACTTCTTCAAATAAATTTGTTAAATCAAGTGGAGAACGTTTAAAAATAAGTACAACATTTATTGTTTTTATATTATTATTATTATTTTCATATAGTCCTACAAATCCAACACTTAATTATGGTTATACATTTATATATGGAGTTTTATTAGGTATTTTTATAAGTGGTATTTCTTATTATGGAATTGAATATTTTTTAATTAAACAACCAGAAAAAATATGTAATTCATATGCTGAATGTAATTCAAATTCAAATGTTATTTCTTTAACAGAAGATGAAGATGAAGATAGTGAAGACTATGAAAATAATATTATTGAAGAAAAAATATATGATAATAATTCTGTATCAATTATAAAATTAATGTTAGTAATTTTTTTATTAATTATATTAGTATATTTAGGTTATAATTTTATATCTAAATAAAATAAAATACTATTGTTCTATGGAAATTTTACCTCATTTTTGGATTTCTAATACAATAAAAAATAATTCATATTTAAAGTCTAAAGAAATAAAAAATATTATTTTTTTATCAAATAATGAACAATTTATTAAAAATTATCACGAAGAACAAATCCGTATAAATTTAGAAGATTTAACAGATGATATAAAACAACGAAATATTATTTTATATCAAAATTTATTTGATGTTACATATTATATTCATGAACAACTAAATAAAAATAATAACGTATTATTAATAGGTAATGAAGATGATGAACAAATATTAGATATTTTTATATTAGCTTATTTTATGCGTTACGGAAAAACTACATTAGAATATGCATTAAGTTTTTTATTTTCTAAAAAAAAAAACTGTTTACAACCTAAATTTTATTATAAAAATTGTTTATTAAAATTTCAAGAAGAATTAAATAAATAAAAAAGTTTTATAAATTTTTTTATAAATTTTTATAAATTTAATATATTTTTGAAAAAATATTTATAAGTTATATATATAGTAATGGGAAATACAAATTCTGTACCTAATAATAAAAATATAAATATTATAAATACTTCTAAAAATATTCCCAAAATAGAATTAGATCAAAATATTATATTTGAAAATATATTAAAAATATCTAATGAAATGATTACAAGATATCAAAATAATTATTTAGAACCTACATTTTGCGATAATATGGCATTAATTTATCAAAATAAATTAAATGAGCTTGATATTAAAGTATTACGAAATATTCATAATAATATAAATAATTCTAATAATAAAAAAGGTAATACTGAACAAGAATTACGATTACTATTACAATATAATCCTAAAAATGATGAAACTTTTTTTACAGATTCTTTTAAAGTTAAACTGCAAGAAGTTTTTTGGGGTAAAAATATAGATTATAGTAAAGATATTTTTGATAGTAAAGATTTACCTGAAAATTTTGACACTTTTATTTCATATATTAAATATAAACCTAGATATATTAATCCTAAACATGTAAATAAATTATTAGAAACAATTCCTTCTACAAATTTATCTCAAAAAGGTGGTGATTATATTAAGAATTATAGTAACAATTTAAATAAACAATTAAATAAAATTAATACTACAAAAAAATATAATAATAAAGTTTCATTATCTAATTTTACAAATGAATCAAATAATAATGAATCAAATAATAATGAATCAAATAATAATGAACTAAATAATAATGAACCAAATAATAATGAACCAAATAATAATGAACCAAATAATAATAAAATAAATAGACAAAACAAACAAGTAAATAGTCTAAATAAACAAGTAAATAGTCTAAACAAACAAGTAAATAATAATAGACAAAACAAACAAGTAAGTAATATAACAAATAAAAATACTGTTATAGAAAATAAAAATATTACTCATAATACAACAATACCAAAACAATATAATAAACAATATCAAAAACCATTTAATAAACAATTTCAAAAATCATTTAATAAACAATTATCAAAATTTCCTCCAAACAAAGTTCCTTATAATAAAAATGTAAATAAAACTTTAGAAAAAACAACTAATAAAATTATATTAAAATATTTTGTTCCAGGATGGTATAAAACACCAAGTGATATTTGTGAAAATAGTGAAAGTTGTTCTCTTACTAAAAAACAATTATGCAAAGCAATAACTGAAAATTTTATAGTAAGAAATAATATTATTGCTGCTATTTTAACTGCTATTCCTGAAAAAGTTACATATTCAGATGGTCGTGTTGAATATATTGGAGGAATATGTTATGAAAAGTTTATTAATCTAAATGAATGTAAAATGTGTGTTCCTTTCAATTATAAAGAATTAATTGGAAAAGATATTCAAGATATAATTCAAAATATTATTCAAAAGTCAGAATATTTGACAGAAATAGCATGTCGTGAACATGGAGGTTATTTCTTAAAATTAACAGATAATGAAAAAAAAATATTTGGTAGCAAAATATATTATAATAATTCTAATAAAAAATTATACCCTAAAACAAAATACAATTTATTTTATGTAGAATGTCTTGAAAAATTAAAAACTAGTTACTTTACATCTTTAAATAATTTAATTTTAATTCTTGAAAAAATGAATGTTAATGCTTATATTGATAATGATACCATGAATAAAATTGCAATGAAAACTAAGGAAATTTTAGATAATATGTACAGTTTATGTAATTATTATTATGTATATGCTATTATTGCACTTATAAATGGTGATTTTTCAGTTCCTGTCACTAATAATACAAAAAGTTTAAGTAGTTCATTTGAATCTGCTTTAAAAACACCAAAAAAATAAAAATTTAATTATATTTAATCTATATTTAATTATAAACCATTAAATATTCACAATTTTACAGGATGATATAATTTTTTTTCAATAACATATGATGATTTATGAGTTATATCATATGCTACTAATTTTAATAAAGGATTATTTTTATCAGTTGTTAAAATACCAATATATTTAGGTAAAAATTGATGTATTGTTAATTGAAATTCTTTACATAAATGGGGTAATAACGCTTCGAAATAACCTGTATATTTTTTATCAATATTATTTGTTAATAATTGCATTAATTGACTTGAAAAACGCATAATTACACCAAGTATTCCTATGTTTTCAATATTTTGAAAACCTTTCAATTTTTTTGACCATGGCCATTGAGTGCTTCGTAATCCATATTCTGGAACGAGTAGATCATATTTATATAAGTTATGTTCTTTTATAATATCTAATAAATTACCATGAAAATAAACATCATTTTCAATAACCCACACATAGTCATACTCTTTTATTTTATTATTATATTTTTGAAAATAAGAAATATATAAACTATGTCCTAAATGATCATAACTTGTTTTAATTAAATTTATTGGATAAATTGGTATTGATGAAATTTGTTCTTGAATTTTATAATCATATGTATTTTTATTATCAAATAAAACAATTATATCTATATTAGGTTCTTTTGAGTTATTTAATTTTTTTAATGTTTCTAAAAAAATATCTTGAAAATTATGAGTAATAAAACAAATTAAATTTTTTTTTGCTAATTCCATATATATTTCATATATTTTAAAATAAATGAAATACAAAAACGAATATAATATTTTTATAAAAATATTATGTTAATGATGCTAATGGTTGTCCAGGTTGAGCATTAGAAGCATTTTTCATTTGATTTGGTAAATTTTGTATAGATTCAAATTCTTTAATTATATTAGATGAAAAATCATATAAATTTGTAAATACTGGAGGTATAGAAGTAAAAAATGTACCAATTGATTTTCCTATATTAGGTGATTTTTCACCTCCTTTCATATTTTTAGTATCTTTTTTCAAGACTTTTTTAGTATCTTTTTTCAAGACTTTTTTAGTATCTTTTTTCAAGACTTTTTTAGTATCTTTTTTTAAATCTTTTTTAGTATCTTTTTTTAAATCTTTTTTAGTATCTTTTTTCAATTCTTTTTTAGTATCTTTTTTCAATTCTTTTTTAGTATCTTTTTTCAATTCTTTTTTAGTATCTTTTTTCAATTCTTTTTTTATATTAATATTATTAATTATAGTTTTTTTAGACATATCTATTAATATTTAGTTAGATATAAATTATTATTTATATTATTATAATCTAGAATCTGTAGAACCAAAACCTCCTTCACCACGTTCTGTATTATCTAATTCTTCAACAATATTTATATTTAATTTATCAATTTTTGTTGGTATCATTTGAACAATTTTCATTTCTTTTGTTATAATAAATTCATTATTTTCATCATTATTAATTAATAATACTTTAATTTCTCCACGATAATCATAATCAATAACTCCAGCACCTATATCAATATTATTTTTTACACTTAACCCAGAACGTGGTGCTAAACGCATATAATATGACGGGTCGTCCCATGAAATTTGAAGACCAGTAGAAATTAATTTCCTAGATTTAGGTGGAATAATAATATCTTCTTCATTATTTGAATAAATATCTATTCCTGCTGAATATTCACTACCATAAGTTGGTATTTTAAATTTATTACTTCCTTTAATTTTTAGTTGAATCATATTATATTTATTAATTATTCTAATTAATTATTTAAATACTTTTTTTATTCAATAAAATATATTATAAAGTTATTATTATTTATAATATATATAATTTAATTATGTCTAAAGCAATATTAATTAATGATTCATTAACAACTTATTTATGTAATATTTGTTCTGAAAAAATTGAAAAAAATAATATAATAGGTTTAAAATGCGATTTTAAAAAGCATATTTTTTGTTATCAATGTATTTATGATTGGTATAAAGAAATTAATTATAATTCATTATATACTAAACAAATGTGTCCAATATGCCGTAAAAAAGGCGGTTTATTACCACAACTTAATGATGTAAAATTTATTAAAAATATTCATTATAATAATGATGAAGATGAATATGTTCAAAATTGTGGCACTTTAATAAAAAATAAAAATACTACATGTTATGTTATTGGTAAACCTGAAAATAAGTATAAATGTTGTCGACATACAACTAAATTAAAAAAAGAAAAAAATGATAATATTGATAAAAAGGCAGAAGTTATATAGACTAAAAATATTTGTTTTTTCAATGTACATTTGAATATATTTTTTATTTGGGTTAAAGAATAATATTTTTAATGGGTCATTAAACTCTATTGATTCTTCTATACATTTTAATCGTTTTTTATATAATTTGTTCATTTTATAAAAATAATAAAAACAATTTATATTTCCAAATAAAAATAATTTATAACTTAATAAAATATTATAATCAAAATAAATTATTAAATTAATTAATGTGATTAAACCATTATTCGTAATATCTGTCAAAAAATGTACATCATATTTAGATTGATAACTAATTTTATTTTCTATATATTTATAAATTTCATAAATTAAATATTGACCATTAAGGCAGAAACTATAATCTAATATTTTTCGTTGTTTTAAATAATACAAAAATAAATATATTATATATATACGAATATATAAAATAAATTCTAATTGATAAATAGTTGATTGTTTATTTGAATTATATTTTTCAATATAAAAATTACCAATATAAGAAATAATTGAATTATACATATTTATATTATATTTTATGTATATAAATATTTTATGTATATAATATAAATATTTTATGTATATAAATATTTTATTTATATTATATAAATATTTTATGTATATAAATATTTTATTTATATTATATAAATATTTTAATAATAATTATATATTATAAATTTTTTTATAAATATATTTATAAAAAAATTTATAATATTAATTAATTTAAAATTTTAAAACTAATATATATTATAATAAATAATACTATTATAAATAATAATTATGACATCAATTCGTAGATTAACCCAAGAATTAAAAAATATTACAAAAGATTCTCCTCATAATATTTCAGCATATTCAATTGATGATAATTTATTTGAATGGGAAGCAATATTAATTGGGCCAAGTGATACACCTTATGAAGGTGGTATATTTACTTTACATTTACATATTCCAAAAGATTATCCAATGAAACCACCAAATGTTATTTTTAAAACTAAAATATATCATCCAAATATAAATAGTAGTGGTTCTATTTGCCTTGATATATTAAAAGATAATTGGAGTCCGTCATTAACTATTTCAAAAATATTGTTATCAATATGCTCTTTATTGAATGACCCAAATTGTAATGATCCATTAGTACCAGATATAGCAAATGAATGCAAAAATAACTATGAAGTTTATTGTAAAAATGCGCGCGAATGGACACAATTTTATGCTATAAATTAACAATTAATTCTACTAAAAAATTTATAATAAACTTTATATAGTAAATATTTATAAAAAAATAAAATATAAAAATAATTAATTTTAATTATTTTTATATTTTTTTTTTAGATTTTAATTAAAAAATATATTTATAATTTATAATGAGTAAAGGAAGTATTACAAGAACGAGTCAAGGTAATAATCCAGTAGATTTTTATAAAGGTCATACAGGTGTTACTTTAAATACTATCGGTTATGATATAAGTAGTAATGATTATATAATTAGTAAAGGTGGTATATTAAATACTAATAATTTATTTCAAATATCTGATAATGGTAATTTTACATTTAGTAACGGTGCTGGTAGTGGTACTACAGTTAATTATGTTGATTTGGGTAAAATTGATGAAATTACTAATGGTACAGCAGCAGCAGATAAAGCATTAGTTTTAGATAATAGTAGAAATATTACTAATATTAATGATATTACAATGACTGGTGATCTTACAATAACTGGTGATTTAATATCCAACTCTTCAGATAGTACTGTTAATGTATTTAATGAATCAAGTGTTGGAGTTCTTAATATTGGTTCAGGAGCAACTGATATTTATCTAGGTGGTTCATCAACAAATATTAATATTGCAACAAATACTGGCTCTTCGACAACTGTAAATATTGGTGCAAATGATGATACTGTAAATATTTATGGTACTTTAAACGTACATGGCACAACAACAACTGTACATTCAACCAATACTTACTTAGAGGATCCAGTATTTGAATTATCTAGAGGTGCTACTGGTGCTCCTATTACTGATAGTGGTCTATTAATTAATCGTGGTTATGGTACTGGTGGAGGGGCTGACAATGGATTTATAGGTTTTGATGAAAGTGCTGATACTTTTATAATGGGATTAACACAAAATAATAGTGGACATACTGGAAATTATACAATCACTCCAGGAACACTTCAATTATCTAAATTAATTGGTGAAGATTCAAACAATACATTAACGTTAGATGAAACAAATGTTTATATAAATTCAACTACTTTAGGAATTACTGGTAATACAAATATTTATGGAGATTTTGGAATGGATGGATCTCAATTTACAGTAGATGTTTCAGGATCCGGTGAAAATGCTATTGCTATAACATCTAGTGCTGGTGGTGTTGATATTGATGCTGCGGCAACAAAAGATGTTAATATTGCTGGTGGTCAGGTTGCTTTAGTATCAAAAGATGATAGTGCTTCCGCTATTAGTTTAACAACGAATCAAGGTACTTCTGAAACTATTGTAGTGACAAATACTCTAGGTACAAATGATGCTTCTATTGCTTTAACAGCCAGTGCTGGTGGAGTTGCAATTACTGGTAAAAATTCTTCACTTACAATGTCTACTGCTGGTGATATTGGTTTAACAGCTAATACATCAACTACAGATAATATCACATTTATAAATACGCAAGGAACCAGTAATAATGCTATTGCTTTAACAGCGAGTTCTGGAGGTGTAAATATTGATTCTAATTCTGTTAATATTACTGGTGTAACAACTTTAGTTAATACAACAAATAGTACAAATACAACATCTGGTGCTTTACAAGTTTCTGGTGGTGTTGGTATTGCAAATAATGTATTTATTGGAGGATTATTAGATGTAGGTGGTACAGGAACCTTTAGTCATATGGATGTGACTGGTAATGTTGGAATTACTGGTGGTAATTTAACTTTATATGGAACTTCCACTCAAGTTGGTAATGCAACACTAACTGGAGATTTTACTCAAACAGGTGATGCAGATATAACTGGTAATGT
>JGI10211J14876_10000795_pt1 | contig 13700 bp, 12 predicted proteins | sample Etolagsediment_FD_14876 | JGI IMG/M metagenome (IMG submission 14876)
CACGGCTGGATATACTTGGGGCATGACATCAAAGCCCTCCACAAATTCTGCCAGGATATTAAACATCCTCCAGGTATCATCTTTTTTAAGGTCATCAACAATATACTGTTTCTCATGCATGATCTCTCACCTCTCAGCCATTATAGATAGTAATGGCGTTAATTTATTGAAAACTCACCATTTCATACCTTTATTCAGGAAGGATTCCCTGAAGTTTCTCCTGAATAAATTCAAGCTTGCTTACATCCTCGTCGGTGATTGTTGTCTTTTCATCTTTTTCCTTAAGGCGCTTTTTCAATCGCTCTATTTCATGTTCCAGATCAATGACTTTGCTCAGCATGGTTTGGCTTATCTCTATAGGTGTTACCTCAGCGGGCACTTCTTCTCGGACCACTTCTCTGGCTTTAAGAATCAAACCTTCTTTCCATTTGGGAACATGAACCTCCATTCCAAATTTCTCACGGATTACCGTGGCCAGTGCTTCACTGGCTGTAGCCTCTCCATGGACGACAAAGACCTTGGGTCGGGGTTCAGTGAAATGGCTTACCCATTCCAGAAGGTCTTTCTGGTCTGCATGGGCAGAAAATCCGCCAATGGTAAAAACCTTTGCCTTTACCGCAACATCCTCTCTGAAAATCTTTACCTGTTTCTCTCCATCTACTATCTTTCTTCCTGTGGTCCCCTGAGCCTGGAATCCTACAATGATAATACTTGCTCCTGGGCGCCAAAGGTTATGTTTGAGGTGATGTTTGATTCGGCCTGCGGTGCACATCCCGCTCGCAGCGATGATAATAGCAGAACCAGGTGTCTTATTGATAGCAATGGACTCTTCAGTAGTGGGGGTGAAATGTAGATTTGGCATATCAAAGGGATCAAAACCTTGATCCACAATGGTCCTGGCCTGCTCATCATAATATTTTTTGTTTTTACGAAAGATTTGCGTGGCCTGGATGGCTAGAGGGCTATCCAGATAGACAGGAATGTTTGGAAGGGTTTTATCCCGATAGAACTCACCCAGAAGGTAGAGTATCTCCTGGGTTCTTTCCAGAGCAAAGGCTGGAATGATAACCTTTTCCTCATGTGATAGGGCATATTGGATAGCCTCTAAAAGTTCTTTTTTGCTATCCTCAAAAGGGCGATGCACACGGTTACCATAGGTGGATTCAATAAATAGATAGTCTGCTGCGAAGATTTTATAGGGATCCTTGACAATTAGTTGATCTTGCTTTCCTAGGTCCCCTGAAAAAACGATCTTTATCTCTTCATTCGCTTCCTCTATCCACAGCTCCACAATAGAAGAACCGAGAATATGCCCTGCATTCCTTAGGCGTGCCTTTATTCCCGGTTCAACGGTGATTATCTGATCCCTTTCCGTTGGGGAAAGATATTGTAAACTTTGTGTGGCATCCTTCGTTGTGTAAAGGGGAAGTATTTCCTTTTTACCCTTTCTTTTATCTTTTCTCGTCTGCCATTCGGCATCCATTTCCTGAACATGCGCTGAATCAAGGAGCATAATCTGGCACAGCTCCGCTGTGGGTGGAGAGGTGATAATCTTCCCTCGAAAACCATCCTTCACCAGCTTGGGTATTCTTCCGCTATGGTCAATATGAGCATGGGTCAAAAAAAGGGTATTGATCTGTGCAGGATCAAAACTCCAGTCTTGCCAGTTGCGCAATTCTATCTGCTTCCCACCTTGAAAAAGGCCGCAGTCAACAAGCACTTTTTTGCCCTGAGAATTCTCAATGAGATAATTGGATCCGGTCACTGATCCAGCAGCACCCAAACAGGTTACTTTGATCATATTTTGCTCACCTTTTTTATATTTAGATTGAGAGCTTTGAATAACTCATATTTCCTTAAAGAGGATGGGCTTTTCTTCAGTTCCAAGGCTCTCGGGCTGGTCTTTTCAGCAACTTATCTGCGGGGGAGGTTTGCCCCCTCCGCATTGCCCCGATAAATCGGGGCCTGCGGTTTCCCCCACTGATAAGTTGCGAAAAGACAGCACCCTTCCACCAGTCACTTCAGAAAAGTCCACCCTCTTCATTGTGGTGATAAAAAATTGTCAGGTTTTGCAAAGCTCTAAGATTATACAAAAAAAAGAATAATCCTATTTAAAATAAATGTAAATGGTTATAAAATAAGAGTGTTATGAGGTCTTTTCTGAGGTGATTTGTGGGCGGCCTTTGTTATTTCAGGGAGATAGAGGAAATGTTATAATTGTAACGCTTGAGCAGCAGAACAAAAAAGATACCCATACCCTGTGCTGTGAGTTATTCTAAAAGATAAGAATTGGTTATCTTGACATATTGCGTTTCATTTCGCTATATTTTATGTGGAGCTGTGGTGTTGATGCGCAAGAAAAACAAAAATACTATTTCCAGGGTTATCACGAAGCATTTTCAGATCTTCCTACAAAAGTTTATTCTTTCAACAAACCTCTTTCTTAAGAATGAACTGCTCAACCATGCCGGAGCTGCAGCCTTCTTTTTCCTCTTATCGGTTACTCCTATTTTTCTTTTGTTGCTCCTGTCCCTTGATCATTACCTCACCTCTTATCCCTATATTTCGGACAATCTCTTTTCGTTTCTGAAAAATGTGAATGAAAATCTGGACAGGGATTTCCTTATCAAGTTTGGTCTTTTAAATGTGAAGACCACTGCGATAGGGGTTTTTGGTTTGCTCAATTTGCTATGGGCCGGCCGCTGGATTTTAACCTCGATCCATCGGGGTTTAAAAATTGCATTCCCTACAGAAATGATCAGTACTCCAATTGTGATGAAAATCTTCTCATTTCTTATACTATCTATCCTATTATTACTATCTGTTCTGGTTACTTTTATTAGCATCGGTTTTAATTTTTTCCAGTTCTTCCTGGCAGATAACCTGATTGGACAGACTTTTTACCAATCCTTTCTTCCAGTTATAAGACGCTTCATTTCTTTTATAATCGCATTTCTTGTAATTTTTTTGACGTACCGGTTTGTGCCGGTCAAGAAGCCGACAACTATCTCAAGCCTGATAGGGGCGTTATGGTGTGCGCTCGCAATTATCCTTCTTCAAATGTTGTTTTTCAGGTTTTTTAGTGTCACACCGTTCAATGTCATCTATGGTGTCCTTGGATCCCTGATACTGATGGTACTCTGGGTCCATTTTTGTTTTGTGCTTTTCTTTTTCTTTGCTGAGTATGTGTTTGTTTCCGACAAAATAGACGTCCTTGTGCTTGAACGTATGTATTTTTTCCGATTAAAGCAGGATATCAAAGGAAAAAAGATTGAGAAGTTTCTGTTCAGTCACCCGAAACGTATTTTTGAAAAATATGCAAGACGCTATAAATCAGGAGATATCCTTTTTCGAGAAGGAGATAGAGGCACAGATATATACTTTATTTATAGCGGAAGTATTGGCATTTCCCGTACAAACGATGGAATCGAGCATAAATTGGCTACTCTTGAGGAGGGAGAGGTATTTGGTGAAATGGCCTATCTTCTGAACGAAAGTCGAACCGCAACAGCTATAGCTAACACAGATTCGGTCCTCATTGTCATTATGCCTGATGTTTTTGAAGAACTTCTTCAGGTCAACACTGCCTTCTCCCGCAATGTGATTCAACTTCTGACTAATCGCCTCAGAAAGACTCATCTGTCAGAAAAACCCTGATGAGGGCTATTTGGTAAAGGGAATTGTTGAAGGAGCCTCTCTATTACAGAATTTGATCCTGATTCTTCTATGCTTAAAGAAAATGGCATGTAACCTTTAAGACAATGGAGTAACTGGCATGGAGATTACGCGCCGAGATTTTATAAAAGACTCCCTTATTTTGGGTGGCTCATTGCTCTTATCTCCTGTCTCTCTTAACGCCAGAGAAGAAAAGGGAAAGGCCTGGCATCCAGCCTATGAGAAATTGGAAAATGAGGGTAAATTGGCTCAGAGGGTCGAGCAGGCCTACGCCATCTTCGAGGATTGTCAGCTATGTCCACGGCGTTGTGGAGTGAATCGTAAAAAGGGCGAAAGAGGGTTCTGCCGAGCCCCATACAGACCAGTGATTTTCAGCGCTCAACCCCATTTTGGCGAAGAGGTACCGTTGGTGGGCAAAAATGGATCTGGTACCATCTTCTTTTCCAATTGTAATCTCCGCTGTATCTTCTGCCAGAACTGGCCCATCTCCCATGAGGGAAAAGGTAAGGAACTCCAAGATGAAGACCTTGCGAACATGATGATCCACCTCCAGAAAATAGGCTGCCATAACATCAACTTAGTCACGCCTACCCATGTTATGCCCAACATCCTTAATGCAACTCGGATTGCCTTAAAGAAAGGACTACGCCTTCCCTTGGTTTACAATACAAGCGGGTATGAGCGATTAGAGATATTGAAGATCTTAGACGGTGTTGTGGATATTTATATGCCAGATATGAAATACATGGATGCTGATCAGGCGGAGAAATATTCATCAGGGGCTTCAGACTACCCTGAACTGACTAAGAGAGCAATCATCGAAATGAATAGGCAGGTCGGAGAACTAAAGATTGGTGAGCGAGGGATTGCTACTCGCGGTTTGATCATTCGGCACTTAGTCATGCCCAACCGTGTGGCAGGGACAGAGAAATTACTCAGGTGGGTGGCCAAGACCCTCCCTAAATCCACCTATGTGAACATCATGGCTCAATACCATGTGGATTACAAGGCCTTTGACTATCCAAAAATAGCCCGTGGAATCACTGTGCAGGAATTCTTGGAAGCAATGGAGTGGGCTGAAAATTTTGGTTTGACCAACCTTGACCCTAAGTCTGTGGCGCTAAGGAAATTTTACTCTTTCTTCAAACGCCAATCAGGATGAATTCATTATACGGTCTCGCGGTCTTCTATAGAATGTGTTTCTGTTGTCCTATTGGCACTATTTTTAAAGCTTATGCAATTATGCCCAGATGCCGGGTATAGGTCTTCCACAATATTTACACTTCCCTTCCTTTACATGTATCTTCCCGATCATGTATCCAGTCCGTTGGATTATCATTTTCTTGCATGTGGGGCAGAAGGTATTCCAACCCTCGTGACCCGGGACCTTCCCGACATAGGCATATTCAAGACCAGAAGAAAAAGCCAGTGCCCGGGCTTTCTCGAGCGTGGAAATAGGCGTTGATGGGAGTTTCTTAAGTTTGTGCAAGGGATAAAAACGAGAGAAATGTATCGGAGTATCCGCGCCCAATTCTCTCTTCACCCATAGGCACATTTCTCTTAGAGTCGACATATCGTCATTCTTTGTAGGGATTATGAGGTTCGTGATCTCTACGTGGATTTTTTCCTGCTTCAGTGTCTTTAAGGTGTCGAGCACTGGGGCCAGTTCCCCATTGGACAATTCATGATAAAAGTCTTCGGTAAACCCTTTCAGATCAATTTGGGCTGCGTCTATTACCGTGCATAAATTCCTGAGTGGAGCCAGATTTATGAAACCATTTGAGTGAATGACATTCAAAAGACCAGCCTTCTTTGCAAAGGAGGCAACGTCTAACATATATTCAAAAAAAATGGTGGGCTCTGCATAGGTGTAGGCAATCGAATGTGCCCCCATCTCTTTTGCTTTCTTTACCACAATTTTAGGTGGAATCTCGTAGCTATATAAGTCCTCTGGGGTGGCTTGGGATATTTCCCAATTCTCGCAAAACTTACATTGAAAATTGCATCCCGCTGTTGAGAGTGTTAAAGAAGCGGTCCCAGGAAGGACATGAAAAAAGGATTCTTTTTCAATAGGGTCTAAATGAATGACGCAGGGATTTCCATAAACCAGGCTGTAATATTTTCCTTCCCGATTTTCCCGAACTCTACAAAAGCCTCTTTTACCCTCGGCAACACGGCACTGTCTGGGGCACAGCTCACACTGAATCTCTCCTCCATCCAGAGAAGTGAAATAGGGGGAAAGCTTTGTCTTAATAAGGCCCTTTACGGCCATTTGTGCTTGTAAGGTATCTGGAAAACCGAAGAGCTGAGCGGCACAAAGAACACAGAAGCTTGTTCCACAAAACTTCAAAAACTCACGTTTTGTAAGATATGGCTCAGGAATGTCCTCATCTTTCCTAGTGTTTGCAATGTGGACTACAGTGGAATGATCTGGAGAGGGTTTAATCATGATGTGTATTCATTAATGGCATACCTATTACGTTTTTAATATCGAAATAGATGAAAAAAGTCAAAAATAAAGGGTGATATCAGTTTCAAAGATTCTTTCTTTCTCTTAGCGCAAGAAAGTGTTATATGAAAACCTTACAAAACCTGATAATTTGTATTATCCTCGTTGAGAAAATGTGAGTCATACAAAGCGTGCGATATTGCCTTTTTTAATAAATTAAACTTATGTCTAAAAAATTATATCTTGATGAAAGCGGTGAATGTAGTTTCTCTGAAGAAAGTGTATTTAAGCATTTTTTGATTACTGTGCTTTCGATTGATATACAATTTTCAGGAATAATAAAAAGTAAATTAAAACGTCAGTTTGCCAAAATTATAAATAATGGTTGGAATAAAGATGAAGAAATAAAAGCATCTGCACTATACTATTATGGAAAAGTGCAATCTATAATGGATATATTACAAACATTATTAGCTATAAAATCTCTTGATATCCACTATATCATCATTAATAAACACAAAATAAACAACCAATCCTTTAGAAATTCCTCTTATGGAATAAGCTATAATTATTTTACAAAAATCATTTTAACTGAATTGATATTTCAAGATAATTTTTTAGACATTGATTTAATCTATGATCTAAGGAATAAGGAAACACACGCAAAAAAACATTTTAAACAATATCTTGAAACTGAAATATTGGGGTTGTCTTTAGAAAATGAAAAACCCGTAACATTATCCATTGAAGGGCTCCACTCTAAACAATGTTATGGTTTAATGGCTGTAGATTTTTTCTCTTGGAGTGTTTACCGAAAGTTTGAATATGGCGATGATAGGTTTTATACTTTGCTTGCAAATAACCTGGGTAGAAAAAGGGAATGGTATCTCGATAAATAAAGAAAGCGCGACTTTAGGAATGATTGCGATACACGCAATTTATGTCTGCAAATAAGGCACATTACCTAAAGATTTATTGCGCTTAAATATAATTTTATACATGCTTATTTCAAAAGTCAATAAATATTTTTAAAAGAAAATTTTAAATATTTCATTACTCACTACCCTAAAGTGGGACATTCCGGAATAAATTATGGCGGAAGGGATTTATGCAGGCATTGATATTGGGTCATTATCTTCAGAGGCTCTTCTCCTCGGAGAGGATGGGATTTTGACATACTCCATTATGATCACCGGAGCTAATCCGCAGAGGGCTGCTCAGAGGTGTCTGGAGGAGGCCTTAACCAAGGCAAGCTTGGATAAGAAGGCCATTTCCGTAGTGGTAGCCACAGGGTATGGGCGGATTAGGGTACCATTTGCGACCAGGCAGGTGACTGAGATAACATGCCATGCCAAGGGTGCATATTTTCTTTTTCCAGGGACACGAACCGTTATCGACATCGGTGGTCAGGACAGCAAGGCCATTAGCCTAAATGACCAGGGAGGAGTTACTGACTTTATGATGAATGATAAGTGTGCAGCAGGGACTGGCAGGTTTTTAGAGGTGATGGCCGCTGCCTTGGAGACCGACTTGCTGGATATGGGGAGAAGATCTTTGGAGGCTACAAAAGGTGTTTCTATCAGCAGCATGTGCACTGTCTTTGCTGAGTCAGAGGTGATTTCCTTGATTGCGGAGGGGTATAAAAAGGGAGAGATTATCAGAGGTCTCCATGAAGCTATTTCCCGACGAATCTTTAGTATGACCAAAAGATTGAGGGTAAGGGAGGAGATTACATTCGGCGGTGGTGTGGCAAAGAACCAGGGAATAGCAGAGACTCTCAAGGAGCTTTTTGGAATGAAGATAAACATCCCTGAGGAACCTCAAATAGTGGGAGCTCTGGGTGCTGCACTCTGTGCTAAGGAAATAGCGCTCAAGGGTAATCCTTCTAAGTACATTTCAGCTTCTTTCGTGTATAGAAACAGAGGACAGGGCTCGCCTGCCAGATAAAAATTCTGGTTACCTATCCGGTGACCATTATGGCCTTCCAACCTATCGTCTGTGTAAAAGTGCGTTCTCTTAAAAAGGAGGGTAAAATGAAATGAAAGCAATGGTATTGAATAAGATCTGTAGTCTTGAAGAAAATAAGAATCCTCTGGAAATGTCAAATTTGCCGGATCCTGTTCCAGGAGAAAAGGAAATTTTAGTGAAAGTTTCAGCCTGTGGGGTTTGTCATACTGAGTTAGATGAAATTGAGGGAAGAACTCCTCCGTCGCAATTTCCAATTGTTTTGGGTCATGAGGTTATCGGAAGAGTGGAGAAGGCAGGTAGCAAAGCCGGTAAGTTTAAAATTGGAGACAGGGTGGGAATCGGCTGGATTTATTCAGCTTGCCAAGGATGCAAGTTCTGTCTGGAAGGTAATGAGAATTTGTGTGTAAATTTCAAGGCAACCGGCAGGGATGCTAATGGAGGATATGCAGAATATACAAAAGTAATAGAGGATTTTGCGTATAAAATTCCTGATGTATTTTCTGATTCTGAAGCCGCTCCCCTTTTATGTGCTGGTGCGATTGGCTATCGTTCCCTGAGGTTAACTGGCATCAAAGATGGACAAAATCTGGGACTGACAGGATTTGGTGCTTCGGCTCACCTTGTGCTTAAGATGGTACGACACAAATATCCAAAATCAAAGGTGTTTGTCTTTGCCAGAAGCGAAAAGGAAAGGGAGTTTGCTCAGGAGCTTGGAGCTGTGTGGGCAGGTGATACTGACGAAGAATCGCCTGAAAAACTGGATTGCATAATTGACACTACACCAGTCTGGAAGCCAATAGTTGAAGCTTTAAAGAATTTAGTGGGTGGGGGAAGGTTGGTTATCAATGCAATTCGAAAGGAAGATGTGGACAAGGAGTATCTTGTACGATTGGATTATCCTACTCATCTCTGGCTTGAAAAGGAGATAAAGAGTGTAGCCAATGTGGAAAGGAGAGATATCAGTGAATTTTTAGAACTTGCGGCCACAATTCCCATCAAACCTGAATTTGAGGAATTCACATTGGAAGAGGCAAATAAGGCATTGCTCGAACTTAAAGAGCGAAAGATACGGGGAGCAAAGGTTTTAAGGATAGCTGAATTCAGGTATCATAATATCAGATAGAATCCATTAAAAGAATCCGTCAAGTAAACTTAAAACTGGGTCTTCTGTTAGATAAAAAATGATATTAAATGTAATTTTGATGAACATCCAGTACAAAACTTAATGATTTAGAACAGAAATACCGTAAATATTTAAACGACAATACAAAACCTTTAGAAACTGGGTCTCAGATAGACCTAGAGAAAGGAATCAGTGATGCAACCAGACCCTACTAACCTGCTTAATAAAATAGGCATTACTCATCCACTTATCGGAGTCTACGATGCACCAGACCAATCACCCTTTGAGCCTCTTGTTAGACCTAAGCCGGGTAAATGGGCCTGTATCTTTATGTTTTACAAGAAATGGCTAAACGGTGAAACACTCTATATCACCAAAGACAATTTTGGTTGTGGTGGTGCTGGTTACTGGCTTTGCAATATAGAATCAATGACACGTGAAGACTTTGTCAAATTTCTTGCGGAAGATGAAGGACTGAAATCATCTCATAAACTGATGAACCGTTGGCTAGACTACCGAGAAACTTACAAGCAGAATCACCCCAACCTTCTCATTGGACCACTCAAAGAAGATCAGTACGAATATCTCAAGAGTATCACGTTCTATGTGAATCCTGATCAATTGGGTGTGCTCATGCTAGGCGCCAACTACAACAACGCACCTGATGATCCACCGGCTGTCATTGCCTCCTTCGGATCGGGGTGCGGCCTAATGCTAGCGTTATTTGACGACCTGAGTATCCCTCAGGCCATGATTGGTGCTACAGACATTGCCATGCGTCAGTATCTATCGCCCGACATGCTGGCATTTACTGTGACCAAGCCGATGTTTGAGCAGCTTTGCCAGTTGGACGACAGGAGTTTTCTCTACAAGCCATTCTGGCAGAATCTTAGAGAAGCGCGCGGTCTTCCTGTAATGTAAAGAGGATGGTTTTGAAAAGGAAAAGCATAATTTCATGGATGTCCCCCTTTTTCTAATAGAGGCACACCCTTGATGATTGTATTGATAATCCTTGGATTACTTTTCGCAGTAATTGGCCTCATTGGTTGCATTTTACCTATTATTCCGGGACCTCCTCTCAGTTTTTTCGCCTTAATTATTCTTTCCTATGCCAAAAACTGGGAACCATTTAGTGCAATATTTTTGATTATTATGGCAGGCTTGACTATAGTGGTCACTATTTTAGACTATGTGGTTCCTGCAATTAAGGCAAAAAAATATGGGGCATCCAAACTAGGTGTTTGGGGTTCAATTATCGGAATGCTATTTGGGCTTTTTATCTTCCCACCCTGGGGAATACTCATCGGTGCAATTACAGGAGCACTGGCTGGAGAACTGGCAGGTGGAAAAAAGGGAAAAAAGGCCTTGCGAGCAGGGTGGGGTGTGTTTGTTGGAAACATCATGGGTATTGGATTAAAACTGGCTTTCTCCGGAGCCATACTTTTCTTCTACATTAAAGAGATGCTTTAGAAAAAAATAAAATGATTTCAACCATCTATAATCGTGCAAGTGAGCCTGGTTAGGCGGCCTCATGGCATATGGTCAAACTAAAGGTTAGTCTGAGATTTATGAATAAAATTCTCTTAATAAAAACTGGAAGTACATTTCCATTCCTGGTCTCAAAGAGAGGGGATTTTGAGCATTGGATTTTATCTGGGATGCAGGTTGAGCCTGAGAACGCTATCATAGTTGATGTTTATAACGACTTCACGCTTCCTGGGTTTGATGGAATATCTGGCGTTATTATTTCTGGCTCCCATGCAACGGTTACTGAGCACCCGGGATGGAGTAAACGAACTGTAGGATGGCTGGTAGAGGCTGTTGAAAAACAGATTCCGATTCTTGGTATTTGCTACGGGCACCAATTGCTTGCGTACGCGTTAGGGGGAGAGGTGGGAGATAATCCGAATGGCTGTGAATTTGGAACTGTTGAGACCAAACTGCATGAGAATGCGCGAGGGGATAAACTTTTTGGTGGTTTTTCCTCTTCACTACGAGTTCATGTGAGCCATGCTCAATCTGTGCTGAGGCTTCCAGACACAGCAACATTGCTCGTGTCCAGTGATATGGATAGGAATCAGGCATTTGTCGTTGGAAATTCTGCATGGGGCGTTCAATTTCATCCTGAGTTTGATGCAGAAATTGTTATTGAGTATATTAATCAGCACAGGGGAGCATTACTTAGGGAAAATAAGAATCCTGATCGTATTATTGAAAGATGTTTCAACACTCCTCACGGCTCTGAAATATTGAAACGATTTGTCGAAATACTACACGAAAAGATCTAACGATGGCTTGAAGGAGCCATCTGAAGTTGATATGGCTAAGCTAAACCCACCTCATACGCCTCGAGCATTTATTTTTAGACGCAACACCTTGACACCAATACCACCATCATAGGCAAATCCCAGGGCGGCTGTAAAAGAATAATGCACTTCATCGGCTGGACTGCTATGTCTGGGAGATTCAAGAAACCCCTATTTTTCATCACCGAGATAATCACCAAGCAGTCCCCTGCTGTGCTCATCCTCATGGCAGTAAACACACAGATTTTCCCAGTTAGAACCATCAGAGGGATTATTCCTGTGATTGCCATCTTTATGGTGTACAGTGAGCAGATGCCTATTTTTGTAAGTAAATTCCCTTCCGCATTTAGCACAGATAAGTCCGTGAATTTTAAGTGAGCGTTCTCTGTAGCTGTTGTCTGAGGAATCTCTTTTTCTTGTCTCCCTGAGTAAATCCTCAAAAGATTTATTATCATCTATCTTTCCTGACCCTGTCCTTTTGTGTACATTGTAATGTCTGTCTTTCATTCTCCCTCCTGGGCAAATGAAGGTTCAAATACTGAGGTACTTCTTGCAGGAGTTACGGGCAAAAACGCAACAAATCCCTGAGACGCTTTCAGGATTGAAGGTTACAAGCATGTTACTGCCCAGTTTCGAACTGCGGCATAATAAGTACATCGATCCGCCTGTTGATAGCGCGACCTTCTTCTGTCTTGTTGGATGCCAATGGTTGCTGAGATCCGTAGCCGATGGCAGAAATCCTCCCATATGTTATGGTACCATTTGCCACAAGATATTCGCGAACAGCTTCTGCTCGTTGTTGAGATAAGCGCTCGTTTAATTCGTCTGATCCTGTGCTGTCCGTATGTCCTTCAATGACAACATTCGGCTGACCAAAGGTACGGATAGCTCGCTGAATTTTGCTGAGCAGTGCGTAATTGCTTGGCACGATAACTTCCTTGCCAACGGGAAATTGCATGGCCCTTAAACGGATTACCAGTTGATTGCCCTGTTTATAAACTTCCGCTTCAGTCGGCTTAAAGTAACTTCGCACATTACTATAAAATTCATTAAACCGCCTTTCCGCTGCCAAGCTGTCTTTGGAAGCCTGTTCCTTCCTGATCGTTCTCTCCAAGGATGAAATTCGTTGCTCCATGTCCTGCATTTCTGCCTGAAGCACCTTTTCTTTGCCGACCATGAATTGATAATCTTCCTGTAGTGTCGTAATCAAGTCGAGAATGTTTTTGACCTGTGTCTCAAAATTTTCGTCGCGGACATCGATTGCAGAAAGCTTGCATGTCATCTTATGTAGCATTCCTTCGAACCAAAGCGTTATATCCTCGGGTTGCATCGTTTCAATCTTCTCACTCTGTCGCATCACCTGAAGAAGGCGACGAGCCTGGAAAAGGGCATCACTCGCCTGTTCGTCAATCTTTTCCTTTTCGTAACGGTTTTCGGAGATAAATGCATCAACATCACTCAACTTCTTTTGCGCAACTGTGAACATCTTCGGCGCGATTTTCCTTGCGCCTCTCTTTTTCGCTTCATTGATCAGTTTGTCAACCTCCACAAGGATGCCTTTAATTGCTCGCAACTCAAGTTTGTCAAAAGCTCTGATAACCTTTCCTCTATTCTTCAGGGCCCAAGGCAGGTTGTTTTTTTCGATTGCTTTTGTGAGTTCGAGGAATTGTTCATCCGCTTCAGCATAATCCTCTTTAAAGCTGGTGGCACCCGCAGCCTGAGCACGCTCACGGGCTTTAATGACATCGGTCAATGCAACCCTTACTCGTTTACCCGTGTCTTCAGCACGCTGGAGTTGCGCCAGTCCATAGTTGACCTTCTGTAAAAATTCAGAAGGTCTATCTCCAGACTTCAGTCCTTTCTTGGCTTCAAAAAGGGATGCCTCGGCCTTACCAAACCAGTTTGGTGACAAGACATTCAGCTGATTCTTTCGTGCATTGGCGATGTCTTGGTCCAAGCGGTTAACTTGCTCTATGGGATCTTCTGACATCGTAATTGGCGCCACCTGCAGCTTGCTCCCTGCGCAGGCACCCAGGAAACACACTGCGGCGGTAAGCATTGCCATGATTCCAATTTTTTTACTAACTACCATCGTCTTCCTCCTTTTAAGTAACTCGAGTAATGTACCCACCTCTATCAAATTTAGAGACCAAGCGCCAGAAAAAACAGGATATGTTAT
>JGI10211J14876_10000796_pt1 | contig 13688 bp, 7 predicted proteins | sample Etolagsediment_FD_14876 | JGI IMG/M metagenome (IMG submission 14876)
CGACAGAGGATGATAAGATAAAAGTAGTGGATGAGGAAGTTTTGACGTTTTATTTAGAAGTGCCGCCGTATAGTGGTATCGACATTGAGTCCGCTTCGGTTATGGTTGATAAAGGGGAATATCACGCCGTTGCAGGTTCCGAACAAGACCAAATTTTTGAATGTTGGGATAATTTTAATGCTGCTATATCCAATGCCAAAGATAACATCGATGCTTATTATAAGTGGTCAAAAAATGGTTATATGGAAGGAGCAAAATATAACTCAGCCTGTTCTATGAGTGCTGATGAAAAAGATTACGAGGAGGCAAAGGCAGAAAGCATAAATAAGGCTTCTGAGGACGCAAATTGTGCCGACCTAATGATATATTGCGGACACGGTGGAGGTGCTGGTGGATGTTTAGGACTTTGTGTGATTGGAGAAACTTTTTTCTGCGATGATGAATTCGAGGCCTTCTGGTGCCCTTTCCATGTACCTGATTATGATGATGATTTGGAATGGATACTGTTTAGTGCATGTAGCGTCCTGGGAATTGAAGGTGAACCCAATAAGCATGTAGATGATTATATAACGTGGGTTTTTGACGATACAAAGTTGCACGGTGTTCTTGCCACTTGTACAGGTGCCAGTTGCGCAGCTGTCGATGATGATGCCTATCAGTTCATAAGTGAAATTCGTAACCATAAGGTCGTTACGGCATACAAAAATATTTGTTATGAAGGGCTTAACACTCCATATGGCATTCTGGTACGCGACGAGAATAAAGATGATTATATGGATAACGATCTGTCTAATTCTTATAATCCTATTGGAAGAGATGTTTCAGGTAAGGCAGGCAAATATTACTACTATTATTATAACGATAATGAGGAAATATGGGATGTAAGCTCTCGAAATAGTAATGCAAAAGTACCGGAGGAAGAAAAATATCATATAATAAAAGGGGAAATACATAATTCACTTGAGATAAAAGGAGAAGTTCAAGTTCCACAATTAGAATTAAAATCAGAACCAAAAGCAATACAAAATGTATCCTCCAGTATCGGAATTTCCTTTGATTACACTGAAATGAAAGATTATTGTTTTATAGGAAACAATAAGGATGCAAATGAAGATGGCAAACACGAGATAAAAATTAAGGAAGGTATGGAGCGGGAGTATGTAAGTTCTTTAGGCCTTAATTTGCCCGAAGATTATGAACTTGAAAGCAAAGGAAAGATGATGGTAAACACTTATGTTGTTGCCGATGAAAATTCACAAGCAGAGCTTTCAGAAAAATGGTGCGAAGGTGAGGGATTTACATTTGTAAGATATTACAAAAAACATAAAATTTTAAATGACAGGTGTAATATCAGGATGAGAAACAACAAGATTCTCGGTTTATTTCTGAGTTATCATCCAATACAACAAGTCGGAACCATTTCGGTATCGAAACCAAGCTTTTCTTACAAGGGAAAAGAGCTTGAAGGAAACTTAATATATAAAGTCAAGGATAACGAAATAATTCAATTTTGGGAGGTTATTTTTGACAGGTTTGCCTTTCATTATAAGGCATCCGACATAAAACAAACAAAGTAGTTTGATTAAACATCTTGACATAAAGGAGTCAAAACAATACACTTATTAAAAGGTTTGGACGGGAATAAGAAATATTTTTCTATGTTGAATAGAGGAATGAATGTATAATTATCGGTCTTCAATACGATTATTTGTGCTTATTGCAATAGTAACAATTGGGCTTGCTGTTGCCTGGTATATATATTATGCTAAGAAGCCTGGTTCGCCTTGTTTCTTGAAAATGGCTTTCCTTAGTGATGCAATTAGAGGTTACAACGACAGATATGGTGAAGTACCCGATCCGAATAAATGGTGTGATTTGATTATAGAGCATATTACTAACAGTACAGGACTTTTCTTATGTCCTAAATCAGACGCAATAGAAGGCGAGTCAAGCTATGCGATGAATAAGAATCTGATGGGAATGAAATTTGAGGACATACCCAATGATGTGGTCGTGTTATTTGAGACCGACCTTGGAAAGAATACGTGTAAATGTCCCCGCAGCACGAGGGCCTCTTACAAAGAAGGTGGACATGGTAAAGAATACGGTGAGAGGAAAGTCTGGAGATATCGCTGGAACCAATCGGGCGGGCCGGAGATACTAACAACCTCACGACACAGACGATATAAATGGCACGGCCGTTTCTGCTGTTATGTCGTCTGTGTAAAACACAATACTTACCATCATTTATCAGTACGATGTGTCCCAAGAGAGGACGTAAATAATTTGAAATGGAAACCCGAGCGCACAGAATGAGAAAGATTAACTGAGTCGCGAAATAGAATTTGATGCCAATGATTCCAGCGACCCCGATGGTAGCATTGTAAAATATGAATGGGACTTTGATTACGATGGCAGTACTTTTGATTGTGATTACTATGAGACAGCCAGCCACCACGACGGCAGTTTTGACGGCATACATAAGAAGTGTTACGGAACACCACGTACTTGCACGGTCAAGCTGAGGGTAACTGACAACGATGGCGCCACCGCGACGGATGAGTGCACAGTTCACGTGGTGATGGTGAAGATAGACGAGCCAGCAACCTACCCTGCGTGGGTGCATGTCGATCATAACATTGCATTGGAATCGACGGTAACGCCTGCTGCCGCAAGCGGAGGCACTTACAGTTGGTCGAAGGAGGTAGGTGATGGCACCATCACGTTTTTACCCAGTGCATCTGTCGAGGACCCGACATTTTCCACGGATAAAAGTGGAGTGCACAGAGCAAAAGTTGAATATACCATAGAAGGGGTCAAAGTTACCGACAACACAACAAGTATTTTCGTAGTAGAGGTGGAATTATTCAGAGATTCAGCGTGTACAAATGTTCTTGATGACTGGCCTGTAGATGGAAATAATCCACGGTCCCCGAAGTACCTATTCGGGAAAGATGATCCAATTTACGTTAAAGTTCCCTGTTACGCACCTTACAGTGATACGACAGAGTATTACGCAGATGCTATAAAGGTAACCTCTGATTCGGATTCGACCGGGATTTATTTGGATGTGGCGGAGTACGGCGGCAACTACCGGGACTGCTATAACGAATTGGCCACAGAAGAGCTTCTTTATTTGGATTCCTCAAGCTCTGATAGCCCGACAGAGGATGATAAGATAAAAGTAGTGGATGAGGAAGTTTTGACGTTTTATTTAGAAGTGCCGCCGTATAGTGGTATCGACATTGAGTCCGCTTCGGTTATGGTTGATAAAGGGGAATATCACGCCGTTGCAGGTTCCGAACAAGACCAAATTTTTGAATGTTGGGATAATTTTAATGCTGCTATATCCAATGCCAAAGATAACATCGATGCTTATTATAAGTGGTCAAAAAATGGTTATATGGAAGGAGCAAAATATAACTCAGCCTGTTCTATGAGTGCTGATGAAAAAGATTACGAGGAGGCAAAGGCAGAAAGCATAAATAAGGCTTCTGAGGACGCAAATTGTGCCGACCTAATGATATATTGCGGACACGGTGGAGGTGCTGGTGGATGTTTAGGACTTTGTGTGATTGGAGAAACTTTTTTCTGCGATGATGAATTCGAGGCCTTCTGGTGCCCTTTCCATGTACCTGATTATGATGATGATTTGGAATGGATACTGTTTAGTGCATGTAGCGTCCTGGGAATTGAAGGTGAACCCAATAAGCATGTAGATGATTATATAACGTGGGTTTTTGACGATACAAAGTTGCACGGTGTTCTTGCCACTTGTACAGGTGCCAGTTGCGCAGCTGTCGATGATGATGCCTATCAGTTCATAAGTGAAATTCGTAACCATAAGGTCGTTACGGCATACAAAAATATTTGTTATGAAGGGCTTAACACTCCATATGGCATTCTGGTACGCGACGAGAATAAAGATGATTATATGGATAACGATCTGTCTAATTCTTATAATCCTATTGGAAGAGATGTTTCAGGTAAGGCAGGCAAATATTACTACTATTATTATAACGATAATGAGGAAATATGGGATGTAAGCTCTCGAAATAGTAATGCAAAAGTACCGGAGGAAGAAAAATATCATATAATAAAAGGGGAAATACATAATTCACTTGAGATAAAAGGAGAAGTTCAAGTTCCACAATTAGAATTAAAATCAGAACCAAAAGCAATACAAAATGTATCCTCCAGTATCGGAATTTCCTTTGATTACACTGAAATGAAAGATTATTGTTTTATAGGAAACAATAAGGATGCAAATGAAGATGGCAAACACGAGATAAAAATTAAGGAAGGTATGGAGCGGGAGTATGTAAGTTCTTTAGGCCTTAATTTGCCCGAAGATTATGAACTTGAAAGCAAAGGAAAGATGATGGTAAACACTTATGTTGTTGCCGATGAAAATTCACAAGCAGAGCTTTCAGAAAAATGGTGCGAAGGTGAGGGATTTACATTTGTAAGATATTACAAAAAACATAAAATTTTAAATGACAGGTGTAATATCAGGATGAGAAACAACAAGATTCTCGGTTTATTTCTGAGTTATCATCCAATACAACAAGTCGGAACCATTTCGGTATCGAAACCAAGCTTTTCTTACAAGGGAAAAGAGCTTGAAGGAAACTTAATATATAAAGTCAAGGATAACGAAATAATTCAATTTTGGGAGGTTATTTTTGACAGGTTTGCCTTTCATTATAAGGCATCCGACATAAAACAAACAAAGTAGTTTGATTAAACATCTTGACATAAAGGAGTCAAAACAATACACTTATTAAAAGGTTTGGACGGGAATAAGAAATATTTTTCTATGTTGAATAGAGGAATGAATGTATAATTATCGGTCTTCAATACGATTATTTGTGCTTATTGCAATAGTAACAATTGGGCTTGCTGTTGCCTGGTATATATATTATGCTAAGAAGCCTGGTTCGCCTTGTTTCTTGAAAATGGCTTTCCTTAGTGATGCAATTAGAGGTTACAACGACAGATATGGTGAAGTACCCGATCCGAATAAATGGTGTGATTTGATTATAGAGCATATTACTAACAGTACAGGACTTTTCTTATGTCCTAAATCAGACGCAATAGAAGGCGAGTCAAGCTATGCGATGAATAAGAATCTGATGGGAATGAAATTTGAGGACATACCCAATGATGTGGTCGTGTTATTTGAGACCGACCTTGGAAAGAATACGTGTAAATGTCCCCGCAGCACGAGGGCCTCTTACAAAGAAGGTGGACATGGTAAAGAATACGGTGAGAGGAAAGTCTGGAGATATCGCTGGAACCAATCGGGCGGGCCGGAGATACTAACAACCTCACGACACAGACGATATAAATGGCACGGCCGTTTCTGCTGTTATGTCGTCTGTGTAAAACACAATACTTACCATCATTTATCAGTACGATGTGTCCCAAGAGAGGACGTAAATAATTTGAAATGGAAACCCGAGCGCACAGAATGAGAAAGATTAACTGAGTCGCGAAATAGAATTTGATGCCAATGATTCCAGCGACCCCGATGGTAGCATTGTAAAATATGAATGGGACTTTGATTACGATGGCAGTACTTTTGATTGTGATTACTATGAGACAGCCAGCCACCACGACGGCAGTTTTGACGGCATACATAAGAAGTGTTACGGAACACCACGTACTTGCACGGTCAAGCTGAGGGTAACTGACAACGATGGCGCCACCGCGACGGATGAGTGCACAGTTCACGTGGTGATGGTGAAGATAGACGAGCCAGCAACCTACCCTGCGTGGGTGCATGTCGATCATAACATTGCATTGGAATCGACGGTAACGCCTGCTGCCGCAAGCGGAGGCACTTACAGTTGGTCGAAGGAGGTAGGTGATGGCACCATCACGTTTTTACCCAGTGCATCTGTCGAGGACCCGACATTTTCCACGGATAAAAGTGGAGTGCACAGAGCAAAAGTTGAATATACCATAGAAGGGGTCAAAGTTACCGACAACACAACAAGTATTTTCGTAGTAGAGGTGGAATTATTCAGAGATTCAGCGTGTACAAATGTTCTTGATGACTGGCCTGTAGATGGAAATAATCCACGGTCCCCGAAGTACCTATTCGGGAAAGATGATCCAATTTACGTTAAAGTTCCCTGTTACGCACCTTACAGTGATACGACAGAGTATTACGCAGATGCTATAAAGGTAACCTCTGATTCGGATTCGACCGGGATTTATTTGGATGTGGCGGAGTACGGCGGCAACTACCGGGACTGCTATAACGAATTGGCCACAGAAGAGCTTCTTTATTTGGATTCCTCAAGCTCTGATAGCCCGACAGAGGATGATAAGATAAAAGTAGTGGATGAGGAAGTTTTGACGTTTTATTTAGAAGTGCCGCCGTATAGTGGTATCGACATTGAGTCCGCTTCGGTTATGGTTGATAAAGGGGAATATCACGCCGTTGCAGGTTCCGAACAAGACCAAATTTTTGAATGTTGGGATAATTTTAATGCTGCTATATCCAATGCCAAAGATAACATCGATGCTTATTATAAGTGGTCAAAAAATGGTTATATGGAAGGAGCAAAATATAACTCAGCCTGTTCTATGAGTGCTGATGAAAAAGATTACGAGGAGGCAAAGGCAGAAAGCATAAATAAGGCTTCTGAGGACGCAAATTGTGCCGACCTAATGATATATTGCGGACACGGTGGAGGTGCTGGTGGATGTTTAGGACTTTGTGTGATTGGAGAAACTTTTTTCTGCGATGATGAATTCGAGGCCTTCTGGTGCCCTTTCCATGTACCTGATTATGATGATGATTTGGAATGGATACTGTTTAGTGCATGTAGCGTCCTGGGAATTGAAGGTGAACCCAATAAGCATGTAGATGATTATATAACGTGGGTTTTTGACGATACAAAGTTGCACGGTGTTCTTGCCACTTGTACAGGTGCCAGTTGCGCAGCTGTCGATGATGATGCCTATCAGTTCATAAGTGAAATTCGTAACCATAAGGTCGTTACGGCATACAAAAATATTTGTTATGAAGGGCTTAACACTCCATATGGCATTCTGGTACGCGACGAGAATAAAGATGATTATATGGATAACGATCTGTCTAATTCTTATAATCCTATTGGAAGAGATGTTTCAGGTAAGGCAGGCAAATATTACTACTATTATTATAACGATAATGAGGAAATATGGGATGTAAGCTCTCGAAATAGTAATGCAAAAGTACCGGAGGAAGAAAAATATCATATAATAAAAGGGGAAATACATAATTCACTTGAGATAAAAGGAGAAGTTCAAGTTCCACAATTAGAATTAAAATCAGAACCAAAAGCAATACAAAATGTATCCTCCAGTATCGGAATTTCCTTTGATTACACTGAAATGAAAGATTATTGTTTTATAGGAAACAATAAGGATGCAAATGAAGATGGCAAACACGAGATAAAAATTAAGGAAGGTATGGAGCGGGAGTATGTAAGTTCTTTAGGCCTTAATTTGCCCGAAGATTATGAACTTGAAAGCAAAGGAAAGATGATGGTAAACACTTATGTTGTTGCCGATGAAAATTCACAAGCAGAGCTTTCAGAAAAATGGTGCGAAGGTGAGGGATTTACATTTGTAAGATATTACAAAAAACATAAAATTTTAAATGACAGGTGTAATATCAGGATGAGAAACAACAAGATTCTCGGTTTATTTCTGAGTTATCATCCAATACAACAAGTCGGAACCATTTCGGTATCGAAACCAAGCTTTTCTTACAAGGGAAAAGAGCTTGAAGGAAACTTAATATATAAAGTCAAGGATAACGAAATAATTCAATTTTGGGAGGTTATTTTTGACAGGTTTGCCTTTCATTATAAGGCATCCGACATAAAACAAACAAAGTAGTTTGATTAAACATCTTGACATAAAGGAGTCAAAACAATACACTTATTAAAAGGTTTGGACGGGAATAAGAAATATTTTTCTATGTTGAATAGAGGAATGAATGTATAATTATCGGTCTTCAATACGATTATTTGTGCTTATTGCAATAGTAACAATTGGGCTTGCTGTTGCCTGGTATATATATTATGCTAAGAAGCCTGGTTCGCCTTGTTTCTTGAAAATGGCTTTCCTTAGTGATGCAATTAGAGGTTACAACGACAGATATGGTGAAGTACCCGATCCGAATAAATGGTGTGATTTGATTATAGAGCATATTACTAACAGTACAGGACTTTTCTTATGTCCTAAATCAGACGCAATAGAAGGCGAGTCAAGCTATGCGATGAATAAGAATCTGATGGGAATGAAATTTGAGGACATACCCAATGATGTGGTCGTGTTATTTGAGACCGACCTTGGAAAGAATACGTGTAAATGTCCCCGCAGCACGAGGGCCTCTTACAAAGAAGGTGGACATGGTAAAGAATACGGTGAGAGGAAAGTCTGGAGATATCGCTGGAACCAATCGGGCGGGCCGGAGATACTAACAACCTCACGACACAGACGATATAAATGGCACGGCCGTTTCTGCTGTTATGTCGTCTGTGTAAAACACAATACTTACCATCATTTATCAGTACGATGTGTCCCAAGAGAGGACGTAAATAATTTGAAATGGAAACCCGAGCGCACAGAATGAGAAAGATTAACTGAGTCGCGAAATAGAATTTGATGCCAATGATTCCAGCGACCCCGATGGTAGCATTGTAAAATATGAATGGGACTTTGATTACGATGGCAGTACTTTTGATTGTGATTACTATGAGACAGCCAGCCACCACGACGGCAGTTTTGACGGCATACATAAGAAGTGTTACGGAACACCACGTACTTGCACGGTCAAGCTGAGGGTAACTGACAACGATGGCGCCACCGCGACGGATGAGTGCACAGTTCACGTGGTGATGGTGAAGATAGACGAGCCAGCAACCTACCCTGCGTGGGTGCATGTCGATCATAACATTGCATTGGAATCGACGGTAACGCCTGCTGCCGCAAGCGGAGGCACTTACAGTTGGTCGAAGGAGGTAGGTGATGGCACCATCACGTTTTTACCCAGTGCATCTGTCGAGGACCCGACATTTTCCACGGATAAAAGTGGAGTGCACAGAGCAAAAGTTGAATATACCATAGAAGGGGTCAAAGTTACCGACAACACAACAAGTATTTTCGTAGTAGAGGTGGAATTATTCAGAGATTCAGCGTGTACAAATGTTCTTGATGACTGGCCTGTAGATGGAAATAATCCACGGTCCCCGAAGTACCTATTCGGGAAAGATGATCCAATTTACGTTAAAGTTCCCTGTTACGCACCTTACAGTGATACGACAGAGTATTACGCAGATGCTATAAAGGTAACCTCTGATTCGGATTCGACCGGGATTTATTTGGATGTGGCGGAGTACGGCGGCAACTACCGGGACTGCTATAACGAATTGGCCACAGAAGAGCTTCTTTATTTGGATTCCTCAAGCTCTGATAGCCCGACAGAGGATGATAAGATAAAAGTAGTGGATGAGGAAGTTTTGACGTTTTATTTAGAAGTGCCGCCGTATAGTGGTATCGACATTGAGTCCGCTTCAGTTATGGTGGACAGGGGAGAGTATTTAGCAGTAGCAGGATCGGATTCTGGCGGCACGCCTGCCGATGGTGATTTTAATATGGCTATATCCGATGCAAAAACTAAGATATCAACCAACTTTAAATGGTGGGAGAATGGTTATATGGAGGGATATGCTTATACAACCTCTGGTGCCATGACGGCGACTGAAAAAGAATACGAGGAAAGCAAGGAAGAAAATATTGATGCTGGAACTGCAGATGGTAACTGTGCCGACTTTCTGCTCTACTCAGGTCATGGCGAATACGGATATCTGAAAATTGTTTATGTTCCAGGTAGCCCTATCTTCGACGTTTTTTGGTTCAATAACAATTCTAACCCAGACCGCGGGCATGGCTGGGCAGACGACGTTGAGTTTTGTTTATTTTCTGCGTGCGATGTTCTCGGGGATGAAGATGATCCCAACCTGGAAGTCAAAGGGTGGATAAAGGATTTCTTCCCTAAAAAGATACACGCCGTTCTCGCTACGTGTGATAAGCCAAAAGTCATTGCCATAAACGATGATCCCGGGCGGTTCATCGATAGGCTCGTGTCAGGGCAAAAGGTGATTGATGCTTACAAGAATGCCTGTTATGTGGGCTGGAATACTGAGTACGGAATACTCGTTCGAAAGGAGAATGTGGATGATTATTTGTTGCCAGATGTAAGTGATGACTCGCCGGTTGGTCCACACCTGACTAGGGATTATTCGGCCACGGATGGCGAATTTTATTACTATTATTACAATGGCAACTTTGAAATAATAGATCCGGCGGGAGGAAGTGAGGATGTGCGTCTACCGGAGGAATATTACTCGACAAAGCAGGCTGTAGGAAAGGCGGTCGAATTAAAAGAAGAAGTTGAGGTCGCAGCATTATCAATAACGGGTAACCAAGAATCTAATTTAAAGTTGTTTTTAGAAAGAAAGGAACTGTTTGATAAGGCTTTTATCAAACAGCATACGATTGTCGGCTGGAATACAGAGAGAGCCATAGAAGATAAGCATATTATAAAAATAGAGGAAGGGTCAGAGCGCGAATACTTGGCTACAGTAGGGTTGATGGTGCCTGCTGATTATGTCTTGGACTCAAGAGGAAGAATGATGCTAAGTACGTATGTTCCAGCCGCGAACGGGTCACATGAGTTAGGCGAGAATTGGTGTGAAGGGGAAGGATTTACATTCGTCAGGCGTTACGGTGGCCATAAGATCTACGACGACACATGTACGGTAATGATACGGAATAACAAGATTCTTTCATTTACCTTAACGAGCCATCCCATCAAAGAAACTGGGACCGTGATTCTTCGCAAACCTCGTTTTCATTACAAAGGTCAAGATTTGGAAACAAATCTGATATACAAGATAAAAGGGCAACAGATAACTCCTGTTTGGGAGGTTTGCTTAGGTAGGTACGTTTTCCACTACGATGCGCGGAAACTGAGCCAAGTAAAGTAAGGCAGCGTTTGACATTATCAACGGTCGCGGTTATTCTGAAATACAGAGAATACGGAAGGAAGAGCTTGGTAATACAGTTCGCGTTTGCGAGAAGCGTTCGGTATTGGCTCGGATTTGCGGGAGTTGTCAAATGTCGAATATGAACAGAAATCCAAAACTCCTGATTGGCGTCGGTGTGGCGCTGGCGGTCGCAGCAATAAGCTTATACTTCTTGCCAAAGCTCTGGATGCCAAGCGCGAGGTTCATCTCAAAGTTTAGGAGGCCTCGTTCTTCGGAAAGGTCTTTCGCGGTCGGATGTTGTGCCATGTTGAGAAACTTATTGGAGCAATACTACGCACAAGCGCAGGCCGCAACGCCTGAAAAAAACGCCGAAGCTTTCGTTAATTTCACGATGAATTTAGACGACTGGCAAGAATTCACAAGGGAACCTCCACCGGAAGGATACAGGGATTTCAAGGTTGGTTTCTTTTTCTTCCTTCCAAACAAGCTTGAAGGTGACATACCTGCTTTCATAGCATATACGACTCCTGTCACAGATGGAAGTGGGAAAGTTTGCCGGCTAACTTTGCTTTTGCGAGGAAGCAAAATCGAAACAATGGCCTTTAACAAACAAACTGTCGAAGGGATTTTCGGTTCAGAACAGTTTAAGAAAGAACATCCCGATCTCTGGGCATGGAGAAAAAATACAGATAGCCGCAGCAAATAGCGAGTGGCTGCGGGCGAATTTTAACCACAAAACCGCGACCCGGCAAGACACGCATAGGTATTCACCTTTGAACGCAGTGGAGATAGGCAAAATGGAGACGAAAAAGGGTTATATAACCGCGTTGGTGGTTTGGGGATTGGTCAGCGGCATAACTGCTACAAAGTTGCAAGCTGTGCCTGAGGCGAACTCCGTAAGTCTTGAGAAACTGCCATATACATTTACTTCTGGTGGACGCCAGCGGCCTACGGGACCTATTGTATTTGAGGGGGCGTTCCCCAAGTTACCGAAGATGATGATGGTGTATAAAGTGAAAGACCCAAACGTGACAGAGGCGTCTGTGCGAAAATTTGCTGAGCAGTATTTTAATATGCCTGCGGACGCTGAGCTTAAGCGGTCAAAGGGCATGGGCCTTTATTGGTTGAGGAGCGAAGATAGTCTTTTCGAAGTCGACCAGTGGTCTGCCATACGCAACAGACTACGGGCTCACTGCTAAAGGTAAGTTTCGTGAATGGGTCGAGGTAAAAATCGGAGGAAAATGGTACGTCTGCTCACCATATAAGGAGTGGCGCTCGATTATGCATGTCAAATTTCAGGATACTACAGCCGGATGGGTGGAAGATACTTCAAAAACAAATGAGATTGTTCTCGGTACTATTAGCGGTTTCGCAGGCAGTTGGTCTGAATAGTCAATTAGGAGGTATTTCAATGCGCAAAAACATTACGCTTTATGGTGTTATGATACTTGCTGTAAGTCTGCTTGTTTCAGTAGGTTGTCGGCGAAAGGGGTCGGTGGAGGAGAAAAAGGAGCGAGACTGGAGAACTCTTATCACATCGGGCATCGAGAAAGAAAGAATGTCTGCTCGCCAGCGGGTCATGTCTAATCGAAGGGAGACAATACAATATCTACTATCAGTGCTGAATAGCCCGGTGGAGGAAGGAGAGCAGTTCTATGCGTCTACCACCTCCCGCAACATAGCTATTTTTCTCTTGGGCAGGCTTCGTGCAAAGGAAGCCGTGACAGATTTGATCCCGTGGTTGACTCCCAAACCACGGCAAGGACTCTTCGTATTAGAGGAGCGCGTGTTTAGCCCTGCGGGAGAGGCACTCGTCGAGATTGGATTGCCATCAGTGGCGATGGTGGTGAAGTTGCTGGGATCGGAAGGGCTAATTTCGCTCAAGCAAGAGTGCATCAAGATTATCGTGTGTATTAAAGGGCTGCGCGAGACCGAGCTTCTCTTTGAAAATGTGATAGCAGAGGAAAGGGACTCGGCAAAGAGAGAGAACCTTAAGGCGGCAGACGACCTATTGAAAGACCCAAAATTCCGCAAGATTCTTGAGAATATTGAGAGTAGAGGAATTTGATTGGATTGATTTTAGTATTCCCGGCGGCGACCCTGAGCTTGCGAAGATTAGTTTGGAAAAGCCCAGCGGGGCTGTGGCTTCAGATATTAGTGGGAATATCACGGTAACCTTTCCAGCTAATATGAATGCTTTCCTGAACCAGGATAAGACAGGAGGGCCGGCGCCGACGAGCTATTCGTTCAGCGCGGTGCCGGCAAGTGGATAATGTACGAAAGCAAGTTAGGCTATACAGAGCGGATTGAACACGTTTGGGATCAGCTCAATGGTGAAGCTTATCCTGATCCCAATGAGTATGGCAAGCCTGATAGGTTCTATAAATAGACAACTGGAGGACAAAGCCAATGTTTGAGGCGAGATTTGTAAAGGTAATCGTGTTTTTGTTTGTGGCTGCTATGCTTTCTTCATCGGCAGCGGGCATATTGGCCATAATTGTGGCGCTGGTCAGCACGCCCTCAGTATGGGCCTGGGCTACTGCCTCATTCACGCCTTCACAGAGGCCGAAATCGTCTGCATTTATTATGATTCGCTTTTCCATCCGTAACAAGTCTAAGCGGCATAGACAATTC
>JGI10211J14876_10000797_pt1 | contig 13682 bp, 15 predicted proteins | sample Etolagsediment_FD_14876 | JGI IMG/M metagenome (IMG submission 14876)
AAGAACTGGCATAAATGAATTTTTTGCAACCGGATTTAACACATTCATTGAGAAGATGGGCTTGACCTTCAACATTAGTTTGATAGTAAATTTCGGGATTTTCAAGACTATAGCGTACACCGGCCATAGCACCGATGTTAAAGACNATATCAAATTTAATTTCTTGAAGGATTTTGGTGGTGACTAAATTATCTTTTTGAAAATGGAAATTAGGGTATTGATTNAGNATTTCAAGATTTTGGAGTTTTTGTTGAAGAGAGTAGTAGTTATTAAGATTATCAATACCCCAAACTTCATGATTTTCGGATAAAAGACGTTCGGCTAAGTGAGAGGCGATAAAACCAGCGCAACCGGTGATTAATATTTTCATATTTATAAGGATTTTTTATAAAATATATTTTTCCCAAAATTGATAACCTAAAACATTTTTATTATCCCAAGGTTTTACTTCTCCTGTCCAATGAATAATAAATGCATTTTTTCCAATTTTATTCATTCTTTCATCTTCACCTATTTTTCCAAAACCTTTTCTATTCCAATTTTTATTTAAATCTTTTACTTTTTGATAATAAATTATATTTAAAATAGGTTGTGTTCCTAATTTCCATATTTTTTCTTGTTTTTGTTTAATCATTAATTCCTCTATTTCCTCAATTTTATTTTCTTTTCTAAATTTTTCTAGATTCCAAACCATAAAACCTGCATTAAAAGCTTTTCCTTCATAACCTATTTTATTTAATCCAATACTTTCCATATCCATTATCATTGGCGATAAAATCTCAAAATCCTTATCAAAATAATTAAATTCTTCCAATATTTTATCTAAATTTTGTTGGACAATCATGTCAATATCAATGTAAATTCCATTTTTGATTTCAGGGAAATATGTAGGTAGGTAAAATCTAGCGAAATTCATTAAATTAAAAATGTGTTGGTTTTTTTGAAATGAAACAATGTTTTCCATAAGAAAATTGATTTCTTCTTCATTATTAAATTCTTTGATTTCAAAATCTATTTTAAAATGTTTTTCTAAAAGATTTTGATATTCATCTTTATTATTGTCAATTAAGATGTGAAACTTAATATTAGTGTTATTTTGGATGATAGAGTTTATTAAGGTTAAAGAAGGTTTAAATAATGAAGTATCTAAAGATAATAAAATATTATGCATAATTTTTAATAAAAAAAAATAATCTAATTTATGTGCAATTTTTTAATTACTAATATTTTAAATATTAAAGACGCTAATAAATATCAAAAATTTAGAGGTCCTGACCATGAAAAACAAATAATTTTTAACAATATTTTGTTTATGCATAATTTACTATCTATTACAGGTGATTTTTATCCTCAACCTTTCGAAAATGATAAAATAATAATCTGTTTTAATGGTGAAATTTATAATTACACAGAATTTGGAAATTTTAAAAGTGATGTTGAATCTATTGCTTATTTATATGAAAATCAAGGGATTAAAGGCCTAAAACTTCTAGAAGGAGAATTTGCTATTGCAATTTATAATAAAAAAGAAAAGTGTTTTTATTTAATTCACGATTTATTTGCTATTAAACCTTTATTTGTTGGGATAAAAGATGATAAATTTTGTATTTCAAGTTATCCTAGTGCTTCTAAACTTTTAGGAATTAAAGATATAACTAAAATATCTTCTAATTCTATTTTTAAATTTGATAATAAATTAACTAAAATAGATGAATGTTATAAGTGGGATTTGAGACAATATAAAACATCTTATGATGATTTTTTTAAAGCACTTGAAAAAGCTATTTTAAAGAGAGTTCAAAGTAATAAAGAAATTTTAGTGAATTTGAGTAGTGGATATGATAGTGGGGTAATATGTTGTGTGTTAAATAAATATGGAATTAAATATAATACGGCAAGTATTTTAGGAAAAGAGAATAGAGAGGTTTTAGAGAAGAGAATAAAGATAAATAAAAAAAATCAAAGTCAATTTAATTTATTATTTGAAGAAATAACAGAGAAAGAAAGAAGAGAATTAATGAAATATATTAATGAAAATACAGAAGATATTGAATTTCCTTTAATTTATGGAAACAAAAATAAAGGATATAATTTTAAAGACGATAAAGCAATTATTGGAGCAAGTAAAATATATAGTGAAGTTAGAAATAAATATAAAATTAAAATAGTTTTATCAGGTTCAGGAGCAGATGAAATATTTGCAGATTATGGGTTTCAAGGTAAAAAACATTTTGGTCATAGTGGGTTTGGAGGATTATTTCCTAAGAAATTAGAAGATATTTTTCCAAAGACGACAGAAGATAGAGAATGTATTTGGAAACATTTTTATTTTAATTGTAATGAATGTTACTTATGGAAAGAAGAAGTGATAACTGGTTTATATGGAATTGAAGGAAGATTTCCATTTTTAGATAAAGATGTTGTTCAAGAATTTTTAAATTTGGATGTTTCATTAAAGAATAAAGAATATAAAGGGTTGTTAAAGGAATATTTGGTAAAAAATAAATATCCATTTACAGAAAAAAAGATTGGGTTTATTATTTAATTTATTTTTTTGTAATTAAATAAAAAAAATTACTTCTGTTAAATCCCTTTCTTAAATTATATTCTTCTATTTTAATTTTATTTAAAATATCAGTATTTCCTAAATATTTTATTAAATTTTCTTTATTAAATAAATCTTCTTTAACATCTTCAATTATATAAATTCCATCATTTTCAAGATAATCTAAAAATATATTTAATGATTTTATTTGATGTTCGAGTAAATGACTTCCATCGTCTAAAATAAAATTAAATTTTTTATTTTTAAATAGTTCATTTATTTTTATTTGGTCAATTTGACTACATAAATAAGTATTTATTCTTTCTTCTGTAAATAAAGCGTCTCTATTAATATCAATTGAATAAATATTAGCATTTGTAAAAAAATCTCTCCACATTTTTAAACTAGCTCCTGGTTGATAATCATAATTTTTCATATGGTTCATGTTATTTTCATCTATAATACCAATACCAATTTCTAAAATATTTTTAAATGATTCTTTATAATCTTTTAAAATTTCATAATAATACTTTGTATAATTATGACAATATTGTTTTAGGTTATTTCTAGTTTAATATAAATCGGTTTTATCAGATTTATATTTATATGCTAATTCACATAATTCAGTCATAATATTAATTTAAGAAATATTTAAAATATTAAACTTATTTAATAAATGATGCACCTTTTAAATATTTTCTCCCAACTTTTTTAAATTCAGGTTTAAAACCAATTTTTTCAAAATAATCGTCTGTTGCTTTTCTTTGTCCTTCCCAAAGATAATAATCATCTAATATTAAAACTCCACCTTTAACTAATCTAGGATAAAGAACTTCTAACTCTACTTTTGATGAATCATAAAAATCTGTATCTAATCTTAATAATGATATTTTATTTGGTAAATTTTTTTCATCTAATAAAGTTTGACATACATTTCCTTTAATATAGTGAAGCAAATTCTCATTATAATTAAATTGAGATAATGTTTTTTTTACCTTATCTAAAGAACAGTAACACCATTTATTATAACCATCTTTTTGTTGTTCTTTAAAAAAATTTTTACATTCTTCATTATTCATCATTACATCTGTATCATTTTTATGAAAACTATTCTTATCATTTCTTATCCAATCAAATTCACTTGGAGAAGTCATTCCATCAAAAGTATCATACATCCATATATTTTTTTCTTGATTGTTTTTTTGTAATTCTTTAATCATAATGATTTCATTAGAACCTTTTAAAACACCACATTCTATAAAATCCCCTTCAATATTATTTTTTATAATATAATTTACTGCGTCTTTTGTTTCCATATTAATTCTAATAAAAAAAAAATTATGAAAAAACTTATTTTAAATTTAGGTGGTGGAATTGGTAATCGTTTAATTGGATTATTTAAAGGTGTTTTTCTTTATGAAAATTATTTTAAAAATAAAAGTTATGAATTAATTATAAATTATACTTATAATGAAAAAAATAAAGAAAAATTATTAGAAGATTATATAAAAATTTCAGATAATAAAATATTTAATACTATATTTTCTAATAATGTTTCAAAGAAACAATGGGAAATAATAAGTATCTTATCCTGTCATTGTCCCATAGAAAAATTATTTTCAATTAATTATCAAATAGTTTCAACTTATCCACAAACAAATATTTTAAAAAACTTAAGTATTAAAAATTTTGATATAGATTATGAAGTAATTGGTGATAAAATAAAAATAGATGAATTTACTATCCCTGAAGGTTTTAAAATTAATCCAGATATTCTTCAAAAAGTAGATGATTTCTGTAATCAATATAAAATAAATGAAGATACAATTGGTTTTCATGTTAGATTAACTGATAGAAGAAATGATAATTATGAAGATTTATTATTTAAAATAAATAATTTATTAAAAGAAAATAAAAAAGTATTTTTATGCACTGATGAAGAAGAATTTAAAAAATTAGTTCCTAAAGAAGTTATTATTTATGAAATAAAACATTTTCCTCAAAAAATAGAAAGTGATAATGAGTTATTAAATCAATGTTTATACAGGAGTGAAGAATGTATTATAGAAGCTTTTATTGAATTATTAATTTTATCAAGAACAAAGATAATTACAAATTGTAAAAAAAGCACTTATTATCAAATAGCAAATTTATTTAGTAATTAATTCATATTTTGTTATATCTCCTTGGTTCATTTTTATATTTTTCTTTTTCTTAAAAACACATAATCTTTCTCCTTTTTCAATTATATCATAATATTTTAAAATAAATGAATAATATGATCTAACAAAATCATCAACAATTAAAATAGAATTATCACTTATTTTTTCAAATATCTTTAAGGCACACGCAACACGAAATCTACCATCAATTAATACTAAATCTATATCTTTTATATCTGGTGCATTAGAATATTTTATCCAATCTTTTTTATCAGAATTTTTACCAGGATTTCCCCATTTTGTTTTTTCACAATCTAAATCAATTAAATTAATATTTAATCTTTTTTTCTCAATATTGTTTTTAATAATCAAATTATTTTTTAAAATATTTACCCATTTTTTATCACTTTCTGTTGATATTATTTTTTTTATATTATTTGTATTACAAGCCAATAAAGTTGATCCTCCACATCCAAATTCTACAAAATTAATAGCTTTTTTTAAATAACTATTAAATATTTTTTTATCATTATCAGGCATACAAATTTCTATTTTCATAAGTATTTAAATATATTTATTTTTATATAATTTTTATAATTATTTATATTCTTAATATATTCAAAATAATTTAAACATACTTGATAAAAATTATCATCAGTATTATTTTCTGGTTCTTGATTAAATAATTCAAATATTTTTCTACCATTCTCACAAAAAGGAGGAAAAAGTTTATTATTAAAATCAATATTTAAATTTTTTAATCCTATATTTTTATTTATATTATCTGATTTATATTTATTTACTCTATAATTTAGAAAATGGTTTTTACTAATAATTGAAAAATGAAAACATAAAAATTTATTATCTAATTTATTTCCATCTAAAATATTTTTACAATTATTAGAAATAATTCTGTCATTGTTATGATAAAAATGTTCTTTATAAAGAGTTTTACAACTTGTATGGTTCATTTTATTACTTCTATTTGATTGACCATATAATGAGAATAATAAATCATCATTAATATTAAATTCATCTTTAGGAATATATTCTAAATAATGAAATGAAATTTTATTTTTTAATATTTTTTCTTTTATATTAAAATTATCAGGAAAGTAATATAATTCATCATTATCAATATATTGATTAAAAAAATTTTTATTAAATTCTTGTAAAAATTTATTTATAATATTATTTTTTATTTTTTTTCTAAAAGAATTCCAAGAATTACTTTTAGTAAAATTTAAATCTTTATAAATAACTAAAAAATGATTATTTTCTTTATAAAATTTAAATTCTAATTTTTCATAAAATAAACTTTTTATATAAACTTTATCTTTTAATAAATAAGATATATCTTTTTCAGTTTGACCAATTAAAGAAAAAATATAATCAAATTTCCATTTATTAAAATAAAAATAATTAAAAAGTTCTAATAATTCAAAATTATCTTTATATGTAGTAGTAATTGCATAAATCATAATTTTATATATAATATTTTTTTAAATATTATAATTAAGAACTATATCCATAAATTAATACTCTATTGATTTTTTATAATTTTTTACAAAATTTTAAAATCAAAATTTAAATATTTTATAAAAAAGTTTAAAGTAATTATGTCTTAAAACTAAATAGATAACTTTAGTCCCTAATGATGACCGTAAAGTTATTAATAATAACTTTTATACACCTTGGATATAATTTTATTTACCCCAACTTTAATATCTACAATACATTCAAAATAGTTTGAATTTTTACAGACCTCTTAAAACATAAATTTGTTGTTTTAATAGATAAAATATTTTTAAAAAATAAATTATTACCATTGATAAGGATAACCTTCTAATTTAATTTCTTCTCTTCCTTCAACATTAGGATAATCTAAAATTGTTGGAAATAATTCTTGATTAGGTAAAACTTTAAATTTTCCTTTTCGTATCATTGATATTTCAAATATATTTGGAACAGTAAAACCTTTATATTTTCTTGTTCCACAACAATTATTAGCATGAATATGATAAAAATAATGAGTTTGACTTAATTTTTTAATTGCACTAATTCTTTTTTCAATATCTTCTTTAAAAGGTTGATGAAATTCAATGACAATTTGTTTATAATTTTTTAGATTATTTGTATTTAATATCCAATCATATTCAGCTTTTTCAATGTCCATTTTTAAAAAAATATTTTTATAATTATCAGAAATATTTAATAAATTTTCTTCATTTTCATTAAATCCAATATTTTTTTTTATAAAATTAATTTTTTGATTATCAACTGGAAGTTTTTCAACTGTTCCATCAAAACAAAAATTTGGAATATTATATTTATTTAAAAAATCTATTTCAAAAGAAACATTATCTCCAACACCACAACTAATAAAACAATCATAATTAAAACCATCTAAAACAACATATCCACCATCTTTTTTATCACCAATTCTTATTTTTTGATAATTTTTTATGTTATAAATTCTTAAGAAATCCATATTTTATTTTTGTTTATTTTATAAATTTTTTTACGAAAAAAATAAAAGTTATTTTTAAATAATAAAAATTGTGTAGATTAATAATTATTATTTTGTTTGTCTTCCTTTAATACTTTTTATAAAAGAACGATGATTAATATTACCAAATAAATAAGTACCATATTTTTTATGTACTATTTCATCAATAGTTTTTCCTTGTAAAAAATATTCCATTGGTTTTCCATCTAAACATTCTTTTAAAATTAAATCTTTATAATATGAAGTTAAACATATATGATTATTATCTGACCAAGCTGGTGTTCTAGTATAAACAAAATTTTTTACTTTTTTTTGTAATCCAAATAAATCATTTATTGCATCATATTTATATTTTTTATTTCTTCTTTTATTAAATCTTACATGTTTTAATCCTTCATCTATTTCCATATCTTCAATAACTTTTTCAATAAAAAAATTTCTTATGAATGGTAAATCATGTTGAATTATTAATATATATTTTGTATGTATTAAATCTATTACATTTCTTATATTTCCTGTTAAATGACCTTTATTTTTTCTAATAATTATTTCTATATTTTTATTAAATTTTATATAATCTTTAAGATTATTTATATATTCTAAAAATAAAGGGTTATCTGAATAATCATGTGCTAGAATAATTCTTGTATCATTGGATAAATTAATTAATTTTAAAGATTCTATTGTTTCTTTTATTATTTTAATAGATGGATGAGACCTAATAAAAGATGCGGTTATTATAATAGTTAATTGCTTTTCAAATTCCATTATTTAATAAAATATTTTTTATATAAGATTTAAATTAATTAAATATTTTTTTAATTCATCTTTAGATAAAGGATTAATTCTACTATTATAGTCTTTTATATCGTTTTTTGAACTAATATTTTTATAAGGTGGTTTGATATAAATAAAACCATCTGGTCCAAATTGTAAACGTAATGATTGTGTATCATTAATCAATGATTCAAGTAATTTTTCACCTGGTCGTAATTTTCCTTCAATAATTGGTTTTTTATAAATCTCAGAAAAAATTTCTAATAAATCTACTATATTACAAGAAACCAATTTAGGAATTACAATATCTCCAGATTCTCCAAATAATATTGCATGTTCTACTAATTTTACACTATCTTCTAAAGTCATTACAAATCTAGTCATTCTTTTATCTGTTAGAGTATAATGTTTATATTCATCTTTTTTTCCAATTTGGTGAAGAAGAGGAATTATACTGCCTCTTGAGTTTAAGACATTTCCATACCTAACACAAACAAATTTAATATCTTTGATATATCTTGATTTTTCAACTACTAAACATTCTGATATAGATTTTGACATTCCATATAAATTAACCGGACTACATGCTTTATCAGTACTTATAAAACACACTTGTTTTAAATTTATTAAATCTTTTTTATAAGTTTCAATACAATTTAAAACATTTTGAGTACCTAAAATATTAGTATTTATACATTCATTACTTTCATATTCTGCTTTATCTATATGTTTCAAAGCAGCTGCTAAAATAATGATATCAAAATTATGTCTTAGTAATGTTTGTTTAATTTTATCTTGATCATTAATATTTCCTATGATAAAATTTAAATTTTTATGATTATTATATTCAATTTCCATTGCCCAATGTTTACATTCATCACGAGAATAAAGATATAAAATATTTTTATTTAAATATGTTTTTGTTAATTCATTTCCTAGAGATCCAGTTCCACCTATAATAAGAATTTTTTTATTAAAAATCATATACAATAAAAAAATATTATAAAAAATTTATTAAAACAAATTATTCTTATGTCATATATTATTTATTATTTTAACCAATACATTTTGTTAATTACACTTGTATATCCTGAGATTATTTTACAAACTTTTTCAGAAAAATTATTATCTTGATAATCTGCAATTTTATTATGTTTTACATTAGTATTTATTATAATTTTAATTGAAGTATTTAAATTTTCCCAATCAATATTGCCTAATATGATACTTCCAGCATCAATCGTTTCTGGATGTTCAGTTGAATATCTTAAAAGAATTCCTTTAAATCCTAATATATTTGATTCTTCAGAAACAGTTCCTGAATCTGAAATTATAAAACAACAATTCTTTAATAATTTATAATAATCTATAATACTAAATGGTTCAGTTAAAATTATATTATTATTAAATTTTATATTTAACTCATCTATTTTTTTTTTTGTTCTTGGATGCACACCAAATATAACTTTCTTATTATAATTTTTTTCGACATTTATTAAAGAATTAGTCATTTTATTAAAATTAACTAAATTATCAACATTATCTTCTCTATGAACACTCCAAACTATATAATTATTTTTTTCTAAATTATATTTTTCTAAAATATTTGAATTATTAATTTTTGGTAATAAATAATTTGTAATTTCTCTCATTGGAGAACCAATAACAAATGTATATTCCGGTTTTATGTTTTCTTTTAATAAATTGCGTCTAGCATGTTCCATATAACACATATTAACATCAGATAAATGATCGATAATTTTTCTATTTATCTCTTCTGGAACATTTGGATCAAAAGATCTATTCCCTGCTTCTAAATGAAATATAGGTATTTTTAATCTTTTTGCACTATAAGCACATAAACAACTATTAGTATCTCCTAAAATTAAAATAGCATCTGGTTTCATTTCTTGAAATAAATTATATGTCTTTGATATAATATCACCAACTGTATCACAACAATTATTTCTTGAACAATCTAAAGATATATCTGGTGGTAATATATCTAAATCCTTAAAAAAAATATCGTTTAAATTCTTATCATAATTTTGTCCTGTATGTATTAATGTAGTATCAAACATCTTTCTACAAAGATTAATTGTAAGACTTAATCTAATTATTTCTGGACGAGTTCCAACAATAATAATTAATTTCATAGTTATAAAAGATAATTTAAATAAATTATTTTACCAAAATAATTTATTTCTGGTATAAATATAAATTAAAAATATTGTTTTTAAAATTATATTGTAAGATATGTTATTTTTATATTTCCTTTAATATATTGTTTTATATAATCTGTAAGTTCCTTATAATTCCAATTAGATTTTTTTTTTGAATTATAAGATAAATTATGAAATTCACCAGTTATATTTTTAACAATAGATAATTTTAATTTTTCTGAATCATATAGGTAATATTCTCCTCCTTCGCAATCAATTTTTAACAATTCTATATCATTTATTTTATAATAATTTAATAATTCGTCAAAAGAAATGCTTTCAACTTCTATATTTCTACAAGCCTTATGTTTTTTTAAAAATAAATTATTATTTTCTACAATTGTGCTATTAGCTCCACTACAAGAATTTCCAGAAGTTAATATAACTTTTTTTCCATTACCAAGTGCCTTATTTATTACAGTAATATTTTTACAATTATTTATTATTATATTATTATTAATTTTATCTATTAATATTGGGTCAGGTTCTAAAACATAAATTTTTGCTTTTGGATTTAATATTGATAATATAATACTACATATACCATGATTTCCTCCTATATCAATAAAATTACCATTTAAATTATTATATTTATATAATTGATATTCATCTTTATAAATAATTTCATTAATACAACCTTTACCAGAGGGATCACTTGTATCATAACAATATAAAAAACTGATATTATGATATTTAATATCTTTTGTAATAATCATATATATATATATATTTATTTTTTATTTTTTTTATTTTTTAAATTTAAATTGTTTTTGTTCTTTAATTTGATCATATAAATCTGGTATATTAAATAAATTAGAATAATTACTTTTTAAAGTTTTATCACATTTTTCTTCTGTTTTATATTTATTAATCTTAATATTTAAACAGTATATTTCATTAATTATTGATATCAATTCATATTTACTTAATGATCTAGGACTAAATATATGATGAACACCTAACCAATAATTATTAGTATGAATTATTTCTTTTATTATTTTTGCTAATTGTAAACAAGTAACTCCATTCCAATAATGATTATCATAACCATTAATTTCTTTATTCTTATTAGATATAACCCATTCTAATAAAGATCTTTTATTAATTTTTTCTTCACCTATAATTGATGTTCTAATAATTGTTGCATTACAAATTTCACCTAAAGATTTTGATAATCCATAATCATTTGTTTCATCATGAATTGAATTTTCATTATAATTTCCTTCTTTACCACTAAATACACAATCAGTAGTAATATGTATTAGTTTTGTATCAAATTTTTCACATATCTGACTTAATATGATTGGAAAAATTGAATTAATAGTAAAATATAATCTATTATAAATTATTCTTTGTTTAGAAGAATGTGGAATAGTACCTGCACAATTAATAAATACATCTTTTTTATTTATATTATATGATTTTAAAAAATTAGATAGACTATTTATAGATATATTAGATAAATCATAATCTTTTCTTGTAAAAGAAATTACATTGTAAAATTGTGATAAATATAATTTAACATAATTTCCAAGCATACCATTTGATCCAAAAATAAATATATTCATTATTTTTAATTAATATTATTATTTTTTATTTCATATTTAAAATCTAAATAAGGGTCACAGTAAATATTATAATTTTTATTTTTTTTCATATCTGATTTTAGTTTATTAAATTTTGTAAGGTTTATTTTTTTTGAAATAATATTATTTGTCATAGTAGGATGAAATTGATGAATTCCTAAAATAATATTATTTTCTATATCCGGATTAATTATATTAATATTACAAATACTTTTTATTCTTTCTAATATTTCATTATCATCATACCATATACCATCTTTATAATTATTATCAAAACCTCCAATTTTTTTTAAATCATTTATATGAATTGAATTTAAAAAATGAAAAGCACATGGTCTAAAAATTGGATGATTATACCATCTTCCAATATTCTTTATTTTTTTATTTTTTAAAATATCATTAATTTTTTCTTCTGGATTTGTTATAAAAAGATTAGATAATTCTTCAGATTCTGTACTAAATACAGAAAATGATAAATATTGTCCCTCAACTGTTTTTTCTAATGCAGTATTTAAAATATTAGTTAAATGATATATTTCTGGATTTTGTATAATTACTATTTCAACATCAGAAGAAATATGTCTTATTGCTAAATTATAAGCAACACAAGGATTAACCCAATTTTTTTCTATTATATCTAATAAAATAATTTTAAAATTATAATCTTTAATAATATCATCTAATTTATTATTATCATTACTTTTATCATTTGCTATAACAACTTCTAATTTATAATCTTTATATAAATTATTAAATTGATTTAAAGTATTAATTAAAAGAGATTTTCTATTATAATAACCCATTATTATTGAAACTTTTTTATCCATATTATAATTAATTATTTTTTATTACTGATTTTAATATAATATTATTATTTTTTGATTTCATAATTTCTACTAAAACTAATTATTTGTTCTCTAAATTATAAATTTAATAGTAATTAAAATTAAATTTTTAAATAATTATATCTTCTATGAAAATGACCTAAATCATAAACAATATATCCTTTTTTTATTAAATCATATGCTAATATTTTTCAAGTTGGACCACAAGAAATAACAAATTAAAATCATTTTATTTTCATCTATTTCATTAATATTTATTTCATCTTTTCCAATATTTAAAAAATCTTCTAATTTTTTTGCATCTTCAATCTTTTTATCAAAAATTGGTAAAAATTTTTTTTGATTTTTTACAGGCATTTGAAAAATTCTTTCTTTTAATTTTTTACCCATTATTGTTTCTCTATTTTTACCAAATGGATGTCCAATCCAATAAAAAGGAACATGAATATAACTTTTATTTTGACTTTTAACACTTAAATAACAAGTTAACTTCCTTAATAATTGCTGTCCATATCCATCATTAAACCCATCATTACTGATATAATACATTAAGAATATTATGATAATTTTTTATTATTAAATACGTAATTAATTATTTTTTTTTATATAAATTATCTAATGAAAATTAATTATTTTGACTTAGGATTATTTAGAGATGGTCTTGAACTTGAAGAAGTTCATCGTAATATTTTACCCAAATTTAACCTAAAATTTAATTCTTACGGTATTGAAGCAAATCCTGAATATTTTAAAAAATTACAAAAAAAATTTAATGATGAAAACTTAAGTATCTTTAATCTAGCAATTTGCTCTGAAAATAAACCTATAAATTTATATTTATCTAGAAACCGTGTTGGTGATAGTATTTATGATACCAAAAGAGGTGTTGAAAAAGAAAAATTTTTTGAAGTAACTGGAAAAAAATTTTCAACTTTTTTAAAAGACAATAATATTGAATTAGATGGAAATATAAATATATGTAAAATAAATATTGAAGGTGCAGAATGGGATTTTTTTAATGATATTATAGATAACA
>JGI10211J14876_10000798_pt1 | contig 13680 bp, 15 predicted proteins | sample Etolagsediment_FD_14876 | JGI IMG/M metagenome (IMG submission 14876)
TACGAACAAATAGATGTATAAATAACTATTTTATAAGTTATTTTGTATGTTTATTTATATTTAATTATGAATATTTTAAAGTAATGTAATTGTTATTATTATAAATAAATTTACAATTTTGAAATTTTTATACTAAACGAATTAATTCTTTAATTTTAATTTCTCTATCATCATATTCGATTAACATAACATTTTTTAAGTATAATAAAAAATGAAGACTAATTTTTAATTTTTCGACTGAATCTAAAAAATAGGATATTGGGTCTGATTCTATTATTTTATTAGTATTAGTATTTTTTAAATTTTCATTAAGACAAGCTTTTTTTAACCATGTAAAATTTGTTTTATCTTTATTAATGTTTGATTCAAATATTATATCTTGTTTTATTGTTTCTAATATACAATTACCATTCTTTTTACAGAAATAAGTATTTCCTTTATTTTTATCTATATAATAAAAAACTTCAAATCTTATTCTGTATAATGAATTATCTTGTGTTTTTAATTTGTTATTTTTTAATACACATTCAATCACATTTTTTTTTAGACTTTGTTGTTCTTTTATTACGTTATATATTTTTTTACACGAATATATTTCTATATGGTCTAAATAACAATAAGAAACATTATCACCTAATAATAATTTTTTTTTTATCCAATCTATAAAAAAAGATTCCGATATTTTATTATTTAATATCATACTAATCAAAGAGTCATTACTATTTTTGTACCTTGGATCTTTACAATAAATAAAATTTTTTACATCTGTTTTAATATGTTTATCCAAAAAATTATCTGGAATAATCTGAAATAAATTTTCAGTTATTTTTTGTTGTAATCTTCCAACATAATCACCAGTAGGACCATCTTTATCTTTAAGTTCAATAGAATATGATTCAGAATATAAAAATTTTATTCTAAATATAGGAAAAGATGGACATAAATAATCACTTACTAAATTGGATATAGTCCAATCTAATGAATCGTCTTTTATATTATCTGACATTTGTAACATTTATAAATTATACCAAAAAAAATCAATTTTTTTGTATAAAATATCATACTTTTTTTCTATTTATTATTTTATCTAAATCCAACAAAGGTGCGGAATAAGTTCCACTTCTTGTTTCATGATGTCCAATATGCTTTTTAGGAGATACTAAATAATAAAAATAATGTAAATTTTTTAATTCTTGTGTATGTATAAACATATTTAAACTTGAAATTATAAAAATAGCTGTTTGAAGGTCTAATGGACTCGGATGTGAAATAAAACATCCAATTAAAAATGGTAAAATATATGCAATTTGAAATTCTGACATCGTTACAGCATTTCCAATTGTTGGTGTTGTTTCAATATAATTATGATGAAAGTCATGTATCCATCTAATATTTGGTATAGTATGCATATATTTATGAGCATAATGGTAAAATATATTTTGAATCAATAATAAAAAATAAGTATTTAATAATGAAAAACTTTTATTTGAAGTGTCTAACAAAATATTATATGCTAGAAAATAATAAAAAGGCGATATAATAAATAAATTTTTTATATTTGCATGTAAATTTTGAATATATAAATTAGTATTTTTTGACATATATTTCTTTGTTGTTGGTAAGCATATTGTTATATCCAATAAAAAACTTAATAAAAATGTATAGATACTTAATTTATATACTTGTAATAAAGGAGTTAATAAATTCATATTTATATATAGTAATTTAGTTTTAACTAATTATTACTTCCGATTTTTTATAAAAATAATCTTCATTTTCAATACAAAATAAAGTATGTAAAGGTATATTTAAATGAGGTATTTCATCATGTTTATAACATAAATAATATGAAAATATAACTCGTATTACAGCATTATGTGATATAATTAAAATAGGTTTATCTAATCTATTTACTTCCAAAATGAATTCTTTTATTCGAATAATTAAATCAAAATAAGATTCACTTTCAGGATTTATTCAAATAAAATATCAAAAATTGAATTGCTTTCTTTAGTCTCTTTTTTTATTTTTTCAATATAGTGACCCACTAAAGGACATTTAGAGTAAACATAATCATAATATTTTTCACTTATTGTATAATTATATGAAGTTAATTGTTTTGAACATTTAATTTGAATAATTTTATCAGCACAATTTTGTTTTATATTACTTTCACCAAATATCCACCATTCATTATATGTTTTATCTTTAAATTCTTTTGTACTCATACCTATTTTAGATGATTGTAATAAAATAAGTTCATCTTCAATTTGATTAATAAATTCTATGTAACTTTCAATTTTTGCTTTTTCATCTTTTATACCAAAACTCATTTGATGCTGCATAAGTTTAGCATAAGGAATAATATAACGTTTTGAACATCCTTGAAAAATGGCAAATGCCATACTATAAGCTCTTTCAGTAATGCATTTAATTTTATATTTTTGTACCTCATTAAGTATTTTATTTCCGTCTTCTACACTTCCCCCAGGACTATCAATATATAAATAAATATTTTTCTTTTTTGGTAATAAATTAAGTTGATACATAAAAGAATTGGTTGTTTTTTTATCAATAACACCTTTTAATAAAATAAAATTAGTACTATTTAAAATAAGTGTTTTTAATGAATTATCTTTAATTATTTTTTTTTGATGAATTGAATGTTATTTTTAGATATAACAATTGTACTTATGTTTTTATTTTCAAAACTAAAAGTACAGCATAAAAACAAGAAAAATAATAAAATTAGCATCTTACTTTTTAATTGATTTTATTTTATTTTTTTTAACGCGTTTATTTATATTTTTTTCAATAGGTTTTATTGTCTTATTATTTACTATTTTTTTAATATCATTTATATTTTTTTTCATTACTTGAACAAGTTCATCCCCTGTAAATTCTAAATTTAAACTATCAACATCTTTTTTTATTGTATCATAAAAAGCATCATTATCATATTTAGATGATGATAAAAAGAACCAATACGTTCTGTCTTTTTGTACATAATATAATTCCTTATAAATATTTTTTCTATCAGATGCTGGTATTTTAAATCCTTTATCTAAAAATTTTACCAAACGATAAATTAAATTATTTATATTTTTTGACCATTGTTCAAAAGTAATATCTTTTCTTTTTCTCCATATTTTATTTTTAGCATCTTCTTTACTATAACCTGTTAAGTCATATAATTCATGAGTGGATAAATCAAAAAGTAATCCATTACATGGAGCATCTAATGTAGGTCGTAATATATCGAAATTACTTAATTCCATTTCATCATTTTCAATATTAAAATATTTTTTAAATAAACCTTGTTTAAATTCTAAATTAGGTATGGATTTTAATATTGAATAAATATCTTTATAATACCCCATATAATAAAAATCAACATCACGTATTTCACTATTAATAAATAAATCACGTATTGAACCACCATAAATAAACAATGGTACTTTATGTTTTATAAAAATATTAATGATATCTTGAAATGTATAATATTCACTAATAGCTTCATCTAACTTTGTTTGAAGTAATTTTATTTGATGAGGGCTAAGTTTTGATTTTGTTAAATTTGGATGTTGAATTTTTAAAAATTTTTTGTAATTATGTAGAATAACCGAATAAATATTTGTTAAATCAATGTTTCTTTTTTTAAGTTTTGTATATAAATGATTAAAACTTTTGTACCATAATAAATAAAATTGCTTGTATTTTTTAAATTCTGGATCATTAAATACATCTTTCTTACCAACAAATTTAAATGGTTTTATAATAAAATTATAATCAATGATTTTTACATTTTCTATAGAAATGTTTTTATTTGTTTGAATTATTTTTTGAAAATCAAGATTACCCGAAAAACAATATATTTTTTTGAATAATTTATTTAATATATCTTTATCAATATATTTTTTATTTAAATCAGCATCATCAATATATGTAAGTGCTTTTTCATATATACTTTTATCAGGTTTAATTAAAAACATATGACTGCGTTTAAATTTATTTTTATAACAAAAAGTAGAAGGTGTATTCATAAGAAATAAATAATCTAAATTTTGATTTACATATTGATATTTATCTAAATAGAGTACTTTTGCATATTGAACTAAATTAAATACTTGAAATTTCGTAAAAAAATAAGATAAACTGCGTTTAAATCTCTTTTTTAAGGATTGAACATGTTCTACACGAATAAGATGTGTATAAAAATTACTAAGTAATTCTAATTTATAATGAGGAACATCAAGTGTATATAATAATACAATATCATGTTTTGTGTGTGTTTTTTTTATTGAAAATGCTAAAATTAAACAATATAAAAAATCTGGATGATCATCATCATTAAGTAGTGTCACATAAGCACTCTTCATATAAATATATAAGATAAATATATAAGATAAATAAATAAATTATTTTTTTATACATAAAAAATAAATATATTTTATATAATATATATGAGTCAAAAAGAAAAAAATACAATATTAATATTATTTGATCAATTTATTAGTATTGAAAACTTACCACCAGAAATATTAAATAAATTAAAAGGAATACAATATCTAAAAACAAAAGGTGTTGTTTTTAATAATATAAGAAATAATCGCCAAATGTGTAGTCCATCAAGATCAACGATATTCACATCTAAAATTAATCATGGTATTCAAGATAATATTGATCAAAATTATCAATATACAAGTATTCCTCAAGTAAATCAGAATGATGATACGATTGCTAAAAGTCTAAAACGCAATAAAGTAAATATTTGCGGATATTATGGTAAAGATCATNTTATTTCAANAGAAGATTATGAAACTTTTANCTTACCAGAAACNAATATTAATTCAAATGGAACAATGCGTCAATATGGTTTTGATTCAAATAACTTATACGGAGATTCATTCTATCTTAATCAAAAAGGATATTTAGGAGATAGTATGTGTTTTAATACTATTGTGAATAATAAAATAGAAAATTATGATTTTAAAAATATTGATGGTTTAACATTTTGCGGTGCTTTACCTTTTTTACAATCACGCGCTGTTGATGGGCAAACATTTCATCTTCAGTTCCATTTAACAAATCCACATGATACTCAAGAATATTGGCAAAATTTATCTCAAATACCTCGGTCTTCTCGTCTTCAATATTGGACACCTTTCTTAAATGAACAAACAACTAAAAAAGGTATTGATAATCCTTATATTTTTAATGACTATTTTAAAGATGCTTTTGCAACAGACAAAGAACTAACAACTAATTTTTTTGAAAAAATATATGATCAATATAAAACCAATAAATTATCACTTCCCAACTTAACATCATTTGTAGAAGACTATTGTACAGATTCAGTATTGAATTCTAATGATTCTACACTTGTTTCATTTTATGAATTATATAAACAAACTTTCACAATGGCAGATAATAAAGATGATGTTGAATCATGGAAAAATTTAATCAATAATTATTTTGGTTTATTGTTGTTAAGTGATAATTATCTTTTTACTATTATTGACTTTTTAGAACAATCCAGATTAATTGATAATACATCTATTATATTAACATCTGACCATGGAGAACAGTTAGGCGCTCATGGTTTAAAACAAAAATACGTACATTATGAGGAGTCTCAAAGAACAGATATATATATTTTTAGTAAAGATATTGATGAAAATTTTATTGGAAGTTCAATACCAGTATTAGGTTCTTCAATTGATATTAATCCAACAATAGAAAGTTTAGCAAATATACAAAATAAATCACCTAATTTTTTGGGCAAATCTTTATTAGAAATGAATAAAGAAGGATTTTTAATTCCTCGTCAAGAAAATATTAATTCATTCAGTGTATGTAATGCTGTGATGATGTCAAATGCATATCTTACTTTTCAACAATGGTATGATGTTCAGCCCCCATTAATTAAAAAAAAAGTGGTTAATATACCTGAAAATATTGGATTATTTAAATATAATTATATATCATCAACCATTATTTATTTAAATCAGTTATGGAAAATAACAAAGTATTTTAATTTAGATGCACTACTTATTTATAATTTTAAAAATAAACCTGATTTATTAAATCCCGATGGATCTCAAATTACATTTAAAGAAAAACAATTATTAGCATTTTTATCAGATAAAGAAACTATTGAATATAATAAAATAATTAAAAAATTATTTTTATTTTTATTTTCAGGTTCAACTGAACTTACATTATTACAAATGTTAAATTTAATTAATGAATATTCAAATAATGATACAGATATACGTATTTTGTTTTATTTGATTGTTTTCAATATTATAACAAAAAAATTAAATAATATTCTTTATTTACCAGGTGTATTAGGTGATAGTTTTCAATCTCAATATCAAACTCCAAATTTATATTATTATTATGTGAATAATTTAACAAGTGATAAAGATGAAGTATTAAACCTAACCGACCCAATAAATTACAATTCCAAAAACAATGATATATTTGAATATCTAAATAATGAACAACAACAATTAATATCTCAAAATAGATGTAAAAATTTTTACTTTATACCACCTAAAATATCTATCCTTGCTTTATTATATTTTATAAATAATAGTGATTTAACAGAAATACCCAAAACTTTAACTAAAAAAGAACAATTTTTACTTATGTCTTTTTATTCTAATAATAATTTTGATACAAGCTCCAATACCTATATAGGTTTAGAGAAAATACCATTATTAAATCAATCTCAATCTTAAAAAAAAAAGAAAGTAAAAATAAATATCAATAATATATATAGAATGAATCAAAATTGTAATCAATGTTTAGAATCAACAAAATTATGGCAATTTATTTATAAATATAATACAATAAATAAAACAAAACTTGTTCTTAATCCCCAACAACGTTATCAATTGTGTTTATTTATTAATGGTAAATTATTTAATAGAAAAATATTAAATTCTATTTTCCAAAAAAACTATAAAAAAAATTGATTTTTTATTTGGTTTTTCTTAATAAAAAATGAATCTTCAAAACGAAAATGAATTTATGTATTTTATTTGCTCACATATTTCATATCCATTAAAAAATTTAAAAATGACATATGTAAGTCAAAAATTATATAAAGATATGTTTGATCTTATCATATACTATTATTTAGACAATGAACAAATAACAATTGATTATGATGTTCATAAATATGAAACAACGCGCAAAAAGGCTATTTATTTAGAAGTATTTAAATTAAAAGATAAAAACCCAAATATATATCAAAAAATAATGGATAAATTAAAAAATTTATTTGAATATTTTGATTTACATGATAAATATTTTGATTATTATATACAATTATATTATAGAAAATTTTCATCTTATACAAGAAAATATATTGATTATGATAATTCATGTCTAAAACAAACATTTTTTGATACACATATTGATGAAAAAAAAGAAGTAATTTATTTTTTAAGAAATAATATATTATTATTTTTAGATTATTGTTTTAATACAGATAAATATGATTATATTAGTATTTTGATATATGATTTATATAATATTGGATTTGATATTGATTTAAAAATGCATCCTATTGAAATAAATAAAATATATAATCAAATGAATACTATTTTTTATGATTTACATTTTCATATGATATTTTATCAATATGAAAACGAACAAATAAAAGGGTTTATTCATGACTTATTTTGGTTAAACTCCCAATTATTTATGGATAAAACATTTTATGATGAAAAAATTAAAATATATCAAATTGCCAAATTAAAAGAACTAAAACAAAGTAAGAACTATAAATTATGTAAATCTAATAAACAAAGAAAAAAACTATTAGATAAATTAAAGGATACACATATTTGTCCTTGTTGTGTACATAAATATATAAAATTTGATTAACTTATTATAAAATAATGTTAAATTTTTAAAAAATTGATTAATTTAAAGAAAAATAACTAAATAAATATATGGCAAAATCTGTTAAAAATGAATATAAAGATATTATATCTTTAATTAAAGATGATTATCCTATAGATCATATAAAATGCTATGTAAATGAATTATCAAAACCTAACAAAAGAGATATGAATTATATAAAAAAAGAATTTAAAAATATATTTAAAAAATATGAAGACATTTTATGTAAAACATTTGGAGATTATGATTTATTTGAAATAAATCATGTCAAAGAAAAAACAACACATCTTCCTATAAAAGAAAAGTTTTATTATCTTTGGTTGAACCATCGATATATAGATCTTAAAGAAGTCGCATTTTATATGTACAATTTACAAAACATGCAAAAATTTTGTTAAAAAAATTAAAAAAATGAATTTATAATTATTTAAATAAAAAAAGGATAAAAAATTAAATAAAAGTTATTGAAAGTAAAAAATATGAAAATACTTCTTATTGTAGAATCACCATCAAAAGCTAAAACAATTGAAAAGTTATTAGGTTCAAATTATATTGTAAAATCGTCTTTTGGTCATATTCGTGATTTAGGAAAAGAGGGTTTTGGAATAGATATTGAAAATGGTTTTCATCCTAATTATAAAATGATTGATGGTAAAGGAAAAGTAGTTAAAGAACTGAAAGATACTGCATCAAAAGTAGATAAAGTTTTATTGGCTGCGGATGATGATCGTGAAGGAGAAGCCATTGCTTGGCATGTGGGTGCTATTTTAAAAATGAATTTTAAAGACAATAATCGTATTAGTTTTCATGAAATTACAAAAAAAGCACTTGAAAATGCCGTTTCAAATCCACGAAAAGTTGATATGGCAATGGTAAATAGTCAACAAACAAGACGAATTTTAGACCGTATTGTTGGATTTAGTTTAAGCCCTTTATTATGGTCATATATAGCACCAAAACTTAGTGCTGGACGTGTTCAAAGTGTTTGTTTGAAATTAGTCATTGAAAAAGAAAACTCTATTGAAGCTTTTCAAAATAAAAAGTATTTTAAAACAAAAGGTTTTTTTGATCATCAATTAGAAGGATTTTTAAATAAAGATTTTGATACCATTGAAAGTACTCAATCTTTTTTAAAGAAAGCGCAAGAATCAACTTTTAATATTGAAAATATTGAAAAAAAAAAGACAGAAAAATCACCACCAGCTTGTTTTATTACAAGTACTATTCAACAAGAAGCTGGAACAATATATAGAATGAGTTCAAAAAGTATTATGAGTAATTTACAAAAACTTTATGAAGCTGGGTTAATTACTTATCATCGAACAGATAATGTAAATTTAAGTAGTGAATTTATTGAAAAAATTGAGAATTATGTTAATACTAAATATGGTGCTGAATATTTTAAAAAACGTGTATATAAATCAAAAGTAAAATGTGCTCAAGAAGCACATGAAGCTATTCGACCAACTAATCTTCAAAAAAAAGTATTAGATGATAGTTTTGATGAATATCAAAAAAAAATATATAGCCTTATTTGGAAAAGAACAGTTGCATCTCAAATGTCAAATGCTGTGTATGATTCTTATACTATTACTATAAAAGTATCAAAAAGTAAATATAAATTTGAATGTAAATTTGAAAAATTATTATTTGAAGGATATAAAAAAGTATATTCTGAATATGTTTCTAAAAAAGACACTGAAAATGAAAATATCCCAAAAGTAATGACTGATGATAATTGGATAAAAGCACTGAAAAAAGACCAGGAGATTTCAAATAAAAAAATAATTTGTACAGAAAAATTTCAGTCTCCACCCGGACGTTATAGTGAAGCCACACTTATAAAGAAAATGGAAAAATTAGGTATTGGACGTCCATCGACTTATGCGTCTATTATTGATACAATTATGACACGTGAATATGTAAAAAAAGAAAATGTTGAAGGAGTTAAAAAAAATGTGACAGTATTTACATTAGAAGCTAATAAAATAAGTGCTAAGGTTGAACAAGTTCAATTAGGTGCTGAGAAAAATAAATTAGTACCTACATCTATTGGAAAAGAAACAACACTATTTTTAGATGAACATTTTAAAAAATTAATGGATTATTCTTTTACAAGTGAATTAGAGGGACAATTAGATGAAATCGCAAATGATAAAATTGTTTGGAATGAATTATTAAGTGATTTTTACAAAGAATTTGAACCAAAAGTTTCATTATTAAAATCAAGGGAATCTAAATCAGAAGCATATCAAAAAAAAATGGACAATAGAAGAAATTTAGGTACAAATTCTAAAAATGAACATGTATTTGCTTATGTTGGAAAATTTGGACCGGTTATTCAATTTGTTGATGCTGAAAATGATAAAAAAAGTTATTTTCAAAAATGTGATGAAAAATATGATGTAAATACTATTACCTTAGATGAAGTTGAAAAAATGATGGAATCTAATAAAACAGGTCAATTAGGGGTTTACGAAGATAAAGCTGTTTATTTAAAAAAAGGTAAGTTTGGATATTATTTAGAATTTGATAAAAAAAACTACAAAATATTAGATGATTATGATGAACATTTAACCATTAATGACGCAATACAGTGTATTATTCATAAAGGTAAATCAAATATTCATGATTTTGGAGAATATATTGTTAAACAAGGACCTTATGGACCTTATATATTACATAAATCAAAATTCTACAAAATTAATAAAGATGTAGATTTAGAAAAAATGAATAAAGAAATGTGTATTCAAATTGTAAAAGAATCAAATACACAACCTAAAAAAGTCTATAAGAAAAAATAAAAATTGATTTTTTTTTAAATAAAAAATATAAAAAAAAATATATAAATAATTAAATAATATGAAAAGCGCCGTTTACCATGAACATTTTAATTCTAAACAATATAAAGTTCAAATATTAAGTGAAGCTAATGGAGTAGATAATTATGATGGACATAAATGGTATTTTATTCAAATTATTGAACCAGTAGAAGATAATAGTGCTTTTAGTTATGTAGGTAGTTCTAGATGGGTTCTTGACGACCAAATTATTTTTGAAGAAGAATAGATATATAAAAAAAAGATAATTTTGATATTTATAATTTTAGTTAATTTTTATTTTTTAGATAATAATGTTGATAATAACCAAATGAACCAATAAGTCCTAATGTTGCTACCATTAATTTTTCAAGAGATATTCCATATATTTTATCTGTATTTTTTAGTCTATATTTATTAATACCATACCATATATACATGGAAGGTATTAAATATCCACCACATAAAGGATATTCATATGGTGTATATAATGTATCCAATAATGGTAGTTGATGAGTAAAAAAATCACCAATAATTAACAGTGGATAGGGTATTTGTATTTTTTTATCACCAAATCGCGCAATCATTTTTCGGGGATATACATAAACCATAAATCCACCAATAATTGAAGTCGTTATAAATGATGATTTAAGAAGACCATTCATGGGTATGTATTTTAATTTATATAAAGCATAACCTAAAAAATTATAACTTGTCCAGTATATCATTATGTTTACTATTTATATTTATTTTAAATTAAATAAAAAAATTATATAATCTTATTATTTAATCATTTTAAAATCATCTTTTTCTAATTTTGTATATTTAAATTTATTTAAATATGTAATCCATTCTATTCCAATAGAACCACTTGATACATCTGTTCCTTGAACAGGAACATTTGGTAATGCTACTCTTTTTATTACAAATAAAGGAATAGTATTATCAATGGAAGTACACCATCCTTGTTTACCAGATATATTTTGAATAAATGTATTAGCTTTTAATTTATAAGCAGCATCCGGAATATTTGGAAATGAAAAAGCATCTGTTATAAATGCGATTCCAACCAAATCATTTTGATTAAATTTATTATAAAAAAATGGTTCTTGATTTGAAGAAGAAGTTATTAAAATTTCAGGTTCTATTCCTGTTGTATAGTTTTTATCTATATAATTTGCAAAGAATTTTGTATAACCATTGCTATCTTTTTTAATGGCATTTACCCAAGAACCTTTATATCCACCAATTAAATTTAAATAATCACATACTTGTTTATAGTTATTAGCTCTATTATTATTAGTCAATGGATAAAACATAGGATTATAATAAGGATTATTATTATTACCATTTATTTCACTTTCAAGTTGAGATACAATATTAAAAGGTGCTGAGCGATTAAATGTTTTTGTTGGAGGTATATTTCCTAATAATCTTAAATTTGTATCTCCATCCCATGGTGTTCCACCATAAATATCAATTTTATTATTTTTAAACATAGTTGCTACTAATGTACGTTCTCCTGGATTTCCACTTCTATTTGGAAATACCTCTGAAAAAGTATTATTATACCAAATAACAGGAGGTGTTTTTGAAGATATTAAACTTGCACTATAAGGAGGTACACCTGTATTTATTAAACCACTTAAATTAGAAGTTAGAGTTAATCCTGAAATTTCATCATTTATTTGTTCTGAAGTTCTGGGATAATTTCCATCATCTGTACGCACTAATAATCCACATTCTTTATATTCAGAAAAAATTCTTTCTATCATAATATATTATATTATTATAAAAATATAAATATATTTGAAAAAGAATAACTTAAAGAAATAATAATAATATAAAATAGATGCAATGTCTTCTAAAAGTAGTAGCATACAACTTTATAGTCAAAAAATATTAGAAAATTATCCATCCATTAAGGATTCAAGAAAAATAATAAATATATCTGATATATTTCAAAATGTAACTAGTTATGAAGACATTAAAGATGAATTTAATAAAGTCACATTATTTAAAAAAGAATTTTCATTTTTAAGACTCATGAGCACAAGTTATTGTCCTCATTATCATACATCTGGATATGTAATGAAGTGGCATATTGATGATGCACAAGTCATTAATCATAGAAAAAACAATGATTATAATGAACAAATTAAAATAAGTGAAAAAAAAAGTTTATATTATCCAAATAAAAAACCAAAATACAGCTTAATTATTTATGGTTCAACCTATAATGAAGATTTTACAGGAGGTATCTTGGAATTTAGTGATGGGACCAAAATAAAACCTCAAAAAGATATGTGTATATTATTTAATTCAAACGAAGCACATTGTGTTCATAAAATTAAAAGTGGTGTTCGAATGAGTCTTTTAATTAAGTTTTATGAAAACTAATTTTTTAAGTAATATTATAATCTATAGCTGAATAATTGTTTCAGATTATCTTTAAGTACTTCTACATGAGTCTCTACATAATGAATTTAAAGTACAACTAATGTACATAATAAGCAGAGGAAAAAAGATGGTAGAAAGAATATTAAAATTCTTGAAATTGTATACACATCTTTTAGTTCAAAATCATGATCATAAATGTAGACCCATCTATCATAATGTAGATAGAAAAGCATCCACACAGGAATATAACATAATTGATACCACTGTAGAAAAAACAATGAAATAATAAATAAAAACCATATCGTGTAATATGGAAAATATTTGTTATTTATATTTTCAGTTCTTTCATCTACTTCTTCCCAATACTTCCTAGATTCGGTAGAATCCTCCATCTTCTTCTTTTTACTCAAAAACAATCTATTTATTAATATTTAAAAGGTATCGATTTTTTTATTGCTTATAATTTTTTAAAAATATATCAATATCTTTTTTACTTAAATGAAGTGGAAAACTTAAATTATCAATCATATAATCTATATTCATT
>JGI10211J14876_10000799_pt1 | contig 13677 bp, 11 predicted proteins | sample Etolagsediment_FD_14876 | JGI IMG/M metagenome (IMG submission 14876)
GATCCAGCCCGCCGTTCTTTCCTGCATGGTCATAGTATTTTGCAAGATAAACACCGGGTGTTTTCCTGAGTTCTTCAGCGATGTAAACCAGGTTTTTGTTCGCATTTTCTCTTCTTTCTTTGAAAAAATTAATCGTTTCTTCCATAATTCCGTTATTTTCCTGAAGTTTCCGGAAGAAGTTGTAGTATGCCATTTGAATCGGTACAGAAACCGAACCGAGTGTAGGAAGTATTTTGGTATCAAGCGACATGATATAATCGTCACGATAATCCCCGAAATAATTATCTGGCCAATAAATTGCAAGTTTCCCTGCACGATAGCCGCATGTCCCATAAGATTTCGATGAAGTATCCAAAACCACAAGTGCTACTGGTATCTCATTATCGATTGCGATTTCAATCGGGTCGAGCGGCTTTCCACCTCTTCTGAATGCCTCATAAGCAACATCAACCATCGCAATAATCGGCCTGTTCTCTTTCATGCTGTGCTTTCCGACTGTTTTCAGATGTTCGATTATATCATTTTCAGACATTGCAGCGCCTACAGGATTTCCTATTGAAGTGAACGCAACCGCCTGGATTCTGCGGTCGTTTCTTTCAGAATACATGGAAAGAACTTCCTGCAGGCTTTCACTGTCCGGTCTTCCATCATCTCTGCACTCATAGCTCTCTATATGAGCATTCCTGAAATAAGCTGCTCCAAGATATATGATATATATCAAGTCATGAACCGCAAGCGTATCCTCAGGATTAAGAATCGCCGGGCCCATAGCAATTTCTGCAGCCTGGCTTGCCCCTGCAGTAAAATAAACTTTTATGTCCTTGAACTTTTTCGGATCTCTGTTAACGCTTTTGGGATCTGAGAAGTTTACACTTTTCAGCATTTCAATAAAGGGTGGATAACCAAAAGACTCTGTATAACCAGCCATCTCCCTAACCGTTTCGATGTCTTCGAAAGGGAGCTCAGCCAAACATTCATTCACGCGCATGTTTGGTGGGTAATCGTCAAACTTATTCGGATTTCCAAGAGACATTCCGATTATTTCCTTTGTTTCTTCCGTCTCATCCATCTCCCTCTTTTTTACTTCCTTCCATATTTTTTCCGGAGTAGGTTTCTTTTTGAGTAGTTCTCTGAAATGCGCGGGGTCCATTTTTTTCTCGAGTACTGTAAGATTCTTAGTTGTCGCCTTGCTGAGCACATTCTCTAATCCTGTTCTTCTCAGGGTCGTAGAGCCCATTCTTCCGTACGTTCTGGTAGCGTGTTCATTAAATCTATCAGTCTTAAAACGTTCTCCGTTACTCATATGGCCTAGCCTCCCTTTAATGAAACTTAACTTATAATTGGATATTGGGTTTATATACACTTCTGTCAACTTTGGGACATTCGACGAATCCTAATGGAAAATGCTTTAAATCTCAAATACCGAATTCTTTCCATGCGAATCGTAGCAGACCTTCATGTTCACAGCAAATATGCAAGAGCAACCAGCAGCAGATGCGATATAGTCGGTTTGAGCGGGGGTGCAAAAACAAAGGGAATAGACGTTGTTGCAACCGGGGATTTTACGCACCCTGTTTATTTCAAGGAACTTAAGGCATTTCTGAAAGAGGAAAAGAATGGTCTTTATCCTTACAATGGAATTAATTTCATATTATCAACAGAGCTTGCGATTACTTATGGTGAAGTTGGAAGCAAGAAAAGAATGCATCATGTTGTTCTTGCACCTTCTTTTGAAATAGTGGAACAGATAAACGACAAGATGGCGAAATACGGCAACTTGATGGAAGATGGAAGGCCGATGCTTTCGATTTCATCTGCAGAACTTGTTGAACAGCTTGAAGAAATTTCAAAGGGCATAGTAATTATTCCTGCACACGCATGGACGCCCTGGTTCGGGATTTTCGGCTCAAAAACAGGAGTGAATGCTGTTGAAGAAGCGTTTGAAGACAAGGCAGACCGGATATTTGCACTGGAAACCGGGCTTTCTTCAGACCCTTCCATGAACTGGATGATAAGCGCGCTTGATAAGTATACACTTGTTTCAAACAGCGACTGCCATTCTCCTGAAAAGCTTGGAAGGGAAGGGAATGTATTTGAGTTGGAGAATGTCGGGTACAGGGAAATAATCAATGCAATAAGGACAAGGAAAGGATTTGTGAAAACTTATGAGTTTTACCCTGAGGAAGGAAAATATCATTATGACGGGCATAGGGAATGCAAAATAAGATGGTCCCCGTGGGAATCGCTGAACCACAATAACATCTGCCCGGTATGCAGGAAGAAAGTAACGGTTGGTGTGCTTCATAGAATTGTTGAGCTTGCTGACAGGAAACCGGGGTTCAAACCGGAGAAAGCCGTTCCGTTCCAGCACATAGTTCCGCTGAATATCGTAATTTCAAAGGTCCTTGGAAAAGGTGAAAGCTCTGTCGCGGTAAGGGGTGAATATTCAAAACTGATAAAATATTTCGGGAATGAATTTTCTGTTTTTGAGGCGCATGAAGACCAGATAAGACTTGCAACAACTCCTGAAATTGCCGAGGGAATAATTAAAGTGAAAAAAGAGGAGGTTAGCTGGCTTCCGGGATATGATGGTGTTTTCGGAGAGCTCGTTCTTGAAGAAGGGAAAAAAGAAGTGATTGAAAAAAAGCAAAGGAGTCTTATTGAGTTTTAGGTTCGGTAAAAAGATTGACCAGCAGGGGTATCAGATAGATGGAAGCGGCAAAACCTGCAATTGCACCTGTAACGAATCTTATCGCATTCGTGCTTTCATAAACAAACGGAAGAAAGCCAAGGTCTGATATGAATTGAATACTGCCATCCAGCGCAAGAGGCATTATCGCAATTATGAGGTAGATGGCAGGGGGAATTTTCCTTTCGCCAATTCTTCTTATGAAGGGATATGCGACTGCACCGAAAAGCATCGCAAGATAAAGGCCGACATCCCGGCTGCATACCGGAAATTTGTAACCGATGTTCCCGTTTTGTTCAGAAGAAATAGATTCCCTGTCATTCGGTATATAGATTCCATGCTGCGAGGTGCAGTCTCCTGTATAATAGCCAAGCCCGTCATGGAAAACACAAAACGACCGGGAAAGCTTCTGGTGGCAGAGCGGAGAAAACAGCTGGTAGAGGTTCTGCCCTGTTTCTTCATCCGAAAATGCGATAAATGGCACGGACAACATCGATATGCAGAAGATTAGGATGACCGCAAGATATGCAAAAAATATCAGTTCTTCCTTTTTCATAAAATCCTTACTCTTTTACCATCGTAATAAACGGTTTCCTCGAATCTTGCGCCGAAATTTTTCAGATACGCACCCGGTTCTATCGCGAACGCCGCGCCTTTCAGCTTATCGGAATATTTCTTTCCGAATCTGGGGAATTCATGTACGTCAAGTCCGACACCATGACCGATTGAATGGATTGGTTTCGGGAGCTTTGCGGATTTCGTAAGTTTTTCATAAAGTTTTCCAATCTCTCCACTGTTTTTCGCATTAGGAATTCCATCAATGACTTTGTGGAAGATGTCCTGGAGTTCTTCATATAGTTTAATTTCCTTATCCGCTTTTCCAAGAGCAAAACATCTGGTTATGTCAGAGCAGTAATTTTCAAATCTTACTCCATAGTCAACCAGAACGAAATTCCCTATTCTTCTGTCCGTGCAACTATGATGCGGAACTGCAGTATTCGGCCCGCCTGCAACAATCGGCTCGAATGCAGGCTCAAGTCCTGCTTCCATTGTTTTTATCAGAATCTGTTTTTTTACATCGTTTTCCGTCATGTTTTTTGAAAGCTCAAGAGAATCGAGCATTTTTTTTGTTATTTTTGCTGCTTTTGCCATCTTCGCGATTTCATCTTTTCTTTTCACTAATCTTTTTGTGTAGAATTCAACACATGCATCTTTCGGTTTGCAGAATTTTCCGAGTCTTTCATATAATCTGGCCGGCAGTCTGCTTCCATCTACCTTGACATTTTCCCCTTTCAGCTGCTTTTTTAAATAAGGGAAAAAATCGTCGAGAACGACAACATTTTTCTTCATTGCTTTTCTCGCTGCCCTTTCTTCCAGAGGTGAAACAAGAAATTTTTTCTGTCCGCTTTTTATCAGAAGAAAAGAGTTGCTTATGTCTGCTCCTGAATAATAGTAGAAATTCGGATTAAAGCCCTCTCCGCGGTAAAGCAGCGTTGTTTCCATGGAATACCTAAGCAAAAGAAAGAATATAAAACGTTTATAAAGAGTTATCGTTATTTATGATGTTATGTGTGCTAATACTATCAAAGGGAAGAGCGTAGGGAGAATGCTTGCCGGCTCGGAAAGCCACAGGAAAATGAAGCGTAAGAAAATCAAGCCGGTGTTCAAGGACCTTACTGAAGAAGGCAAAGCAGCTGACGGAACAAAGGCAATGACAAGGCCGCTCGGGAAACTTGGAATTTCCCAGCCCTACGGAAAGCGGTTCGGGATACTGAAAATACGTTTCAGGAGAGAAGAACACAAGCCGAAGAAAACAACCCTGACAGATATTTTCAACGGTGTAAGGCAATCAGAACACATTCCGGAAAATTATACTAAAGAATTAAGTAAAAATGACGCAATACTCTGGAGCATAGGAATAGAAAATCTGAAGACTGCTGCGGAAAGTATGGATGGGAAAACCATTGGAGATGCAATTGAGAACCTGAGGAAAGTATTCAAGTCGCTTGGAAGGATAAAGGTTGAGAAAAAGAAATTTTCCAGAAAACAACTAGAGGAAACCATAGCATTGTTAGGGAAAGCACTGGAAAAGGAAGAGATAGACACCGGAAGGGTAAACTGGGCATGCACGAAGCTCATGTCTTTCAGGACAAGATTCGGGAACTGGAGGGATAAAGAAATCGTATATACGAGCGAATATTCCAAATTGAGGGGATACGCACTCAGGAAACTCAGGGACGACGTACTTCTCGGGTATGTTGAGGATTGGAAGCGTTATCTGGCAGATAAGGAGCTAAAATACAAGATGAAGGCATTGTGGAAAAAGGACCTCCGATTATATGATGTTCTAGAAGAGCTCATTGCAAACAGCGTAATAAACCGGGACAAACTGAGAGAGATTTTTGAAAAATACGACCCGGAACCAATGGAACCTAAGCGCAGGTATAACATGAACAAGCTGAAAAACGCTTATGTGGAACTGCTCTCCGGAAATGATGAAAAAGCGGAAAAGATAATACATGAATACGCCCGAGTCATAATCGTAAGGAATCCGCTTTATGCTGCAAAGGAAATGGAAAAGGAAGAAGACGAATATTATCACAAAATAGCATATAATATTAGAGAAGCTGCCAAAAAAATCATAGACAAGATCCCTGATGCTGCCGTACGCTTCCTTGAGATTGCAAAAAAAGAAATCGAAAATCCTACACTTCAAAAGTCTTTGTCTTTCCCTTCTCCATCTCAATAGTGACGGATGCAGGTTCTGTTGAAGCAGGATAAACGAATTCTATCTGTTCTCCTTTCTTTATGTCTTTTCTCTGGAATTTTATCTTCTCGTTTCCGAATTTTCCAACGATATCAACGCTCGCGATATCCTTCTTCGCATCTAGGGTGAAAATCGTCTCCTTGCCTTTGATTTTTCTGCTGCAGGAGTAGGGCCTGTTGAAGATAAAGAACAATACCACTATTACCAGCAGAGAGAAAATTATCACGAACCCGAGTATTATTTCAATCATTCAAATCACTCCAGACATGTCAGACGTATTCTATCTTTGTTTTGCCTCTTAACGAGATTACTTTTATACCGTTCTCTTTAAGTTTCTTTTTCAATTCCTTGTCATTCGTGCAGACTATCGCTCCGTGCTTTCCCGCATATTCGAATATCCATCTGTCGACAGGTTTGTTCGAGGCCACCACCTCTATCCTTGCCCTGTTTGCGCTTATTATCTTGAGTGCAAGCTTTGCTGCAGCGCCTTTCTTACCTGTATTTTCAGCTATTGTATCAAGCTCATTTAACGTATTTGAGGTTATAACAAATGCATGATGTATTTCTATAAGGCGCTCCAGCTCGGTGAGTATGTCCACCTTGAACTGATAGGGAATAAGGAAGAAATTCGTATCGATAATTACTGCCCTCGGCGGCATGATATGGAATTGGATGTTCCAATTAAAAAATGTTATGCACAAGAGAGCAATCGCTTGTTTTGAAGATGATGTCATGATGGAGGAGTATCATAAAAAGCTAAAGGAAGGGCTCCAGAAAGCCTATGCTGTTGCAACCGATGCAAGGAAAAAAGGATATGACCCCGCCGATGATGTTGAGGTAAGGATAACCAAGGACGTTGCAGCCCGCGTAGAAAGTATAGTAGGCCCTCCGAACATAGCAAGGGAAATACGGACAATGGAAAAAAGCGGAATGGGTAGAATGGATATTGCATTCGAGATAGCAAAGAGGATAGCCGGCGGCGAAGTGATAGGGGGAAGCAAAGAATTCCTCATAGAGCAGGCGGTCAGGACCGGCGTTGGGATACTTACGGAGGGTGTACTTGTTGCCCCCACTGAGGGAATATCGAAACTGAGGATAAAGAAGAATCCGGATGGAAGCGATTATGTTGCTGTTTATTATGCAGGTCCGATAAGAAGCGCGGGTGGAACCGCCGTGGCACTGAGTCTTGTGCTTGCGGATATAGCACGGAGAGTCTGCGGAGTCGGAGATTACCGGGCAACCGATTCGCAGGTTGAAAGGTATGTCGAGGAGATAGGAGTGTATGAGGCAAGGGTGACCCATCTCCAATATTATCCCCCTGAAGATGACATAAGAACGATAGTGAAGAACTGTCCGATATGCGTTGACGGTGACCCGACTGAAGATGTCGAGGTTTCCGCGTACAAAGGAGTCCCGGGAGTCGAAACAGACAGAATACGTGGGGGTGTGCCACTTGTCGTATGTGAGGGTGTCGCACTCAAGGCGGCAAAAGTGCTTAAATACACCAGGAAACTGAAGCTAAGCTGGAACTGGCTTGAGAAAATAATAAAGATAAAGGTAAGAGCTGACAGGATAGAGATAAAACCAGATCCGACTTATCTGGACGGAGTTGTTGCGGGAAGACCTGTTTTCAGTCATGCTTCTGCAAAAGGCGGGTTCAGATTAAGATACGGAAGGAGTGAAACGAACGGCCTTATGGCAAAGAACATCCATCCCGCAACAATGACTCTTCTTGATGATTTTCTTGCATACGGAACACACATGAAAATAGAAAGACCGGGAAAGGGATGTGTGGTCGCGCCCCACAGCGGAATAGAACCGCCCGTAGTAAAGCTTTCGGATGGAAGAGTAACGAAGGTAAGGAGCGTTGGAGAGGCGGAGAAGCTAAGGAATGATGTTGAGGAGATACTTTTCCTTGGGGATATGTTATCAAATTATGGTGATTTTCTCAAGTCAAACCATCCTCTTATCCCGTCCGGCTATTGCAGGGAGATATGGGAGAAAGAACTCGAGGAAGCTGGCGTTTCGCCTCCGGAAACAATCGATGCGGGAAGCGCTTTTGAATTTTCGAAAGAGCATAATGCTCCCTTACATCCTGATTATGTTTATCCATGGCATGATATATCTGCAGGTGAACTGAAGAAACTGGCAGGATGGATGGAAAAGGCAGGCCTTTCGTTTGATGGAGATGAACTGAAGTCAGTGGTTCTTCCGCCTGATGAAGCGAAAAGAATACTTGAGATTCTCCTTGTCGAGCACGGCCTGTATGATGAAAAGATAGTTATTGACGGCGTAGCTGGATACTCCGTTCTTGCGAGCCTCGGCATGCTGAAAGGAAAGAAAGTTGATGCCTCTGTGTTTCATGAAAAATGGGACGAGAACAAGAGCTCGCTCAGGATTGTGAATGAGGCTTCCGGGGTCAGGATAAGTGCATGGGCACCTTCATACATAGGAGCAAGAATGGGAAGGCCTGAAAAAGCAAAGGAAAGAATGATGGCAGGAAAACCCCATGTCCTTTTTCCGACCGGCTCTTTCAAGAACAGGAGCCTTTCGAAGCAGTACAGGATGCTTAAGGAGAAGGATAGGGACAGGGCGATAAACATCGAGCTTTCAAGATTCAGGTGTTCGCAGTGCGGTGTGCTGACATTCTATAAAAGATGCCATGCATGCGGCGGAAAAGCGAAAGAGGAGAGGGCATGCCAGAAATGCGGCAGGATCGTGACCACTGATACGCACTGTGACATGAAAACCGTCCGGTTTGACAAGAGGCCGGTGGACCTCCTTGCATTATTCGAAAAAGTGAAAGGCACGGTCGGACTGATGCCTGAGGAGGTAAAGGGTGTTAAAGGGCTTTCGAATGCCACCAGGGTTCCTGAAAGACTTGAGAAAGGATTCCTGCGTGCAAAATACGATGTTTACGTGTTCAGGGACGGGACAAGCAGATTCGATGCAACGGATGTTACGCTTACCCATTTTATTCCGAAGGAGATAGGAATAACCGCGGAAAAAGCTGTTGAGCTAGGGTATGGGAAGGATTACGGGGGGAACCGGCTGGAAAATGATGAGCAGAGGGTGCCATTGTTTCCGCAGGACATAGTACTTTCAGAGAACGGAGCGATATACCTGATGAGAGTGGCAAATTTCGTTGATGAGCTCCTGGTCAATCTATATGGCATGAGGCCCTTCTACAATATAAGGAAGAAGGAGGATTTGATAGGGCATTTCTGCCTTGGTCTTTCTCCGCACACAAGCGCTTCCGTCGTCTGCAGGATAATCGGATTCACGAAGGCGAATGTCGGATACGGACATCCGTATTTCCATACTGCAAAAAGGAGGAACTGTTTTTATCCGAATACGAAGATACTGGTATGGAACGAAGATAAAGGAAAACAACATGCACAGATGCTTGGGCAGATAACTGAAGAAATTATAAAAAAGCACCCGGAAAAGGTAAAACGATTGGATCGCACTTCATTGAAGGTAGATGCTCCACCGAATCTATATGTTTTCAGTATAGAAAAGACGACTAAAAAAATAATTAAAAAACGGATACAGTGTTTTATAAAGGTCGAGTCGCCGGAATACTGGATAAAAATAACAACAGAGAATAAAAAAGAAGTAACTGTCACACCCGACCATAACGTTCTATACTCAAAAAACGGAAAATTGAAAAGCGCACTGGCGGAGGATATAAAACTAAATATGGAAATTCCAGTGTCCTCAGATCGTAAAATATATCGTCTTGAAAAAATTGAAAAAATAGAGAAAATTTCGGATGGTGTGGCGGCATACTGCCTTGATATTGAAACCAAGAATAAAGATATAATAGAAAAAAACATAATGCTGGCTAACGGTTTGTTTTCGATTCGGTGCGACGGTGACGAGGACAGCATCATGCTCCTTCTCGATGCGCTCCTGAATTTCTCAAGGAAGTATCTGGACGAGAAGCGCGGCGGGACGATGGATTCGCCGCTGGTGCTTACAACAGTGATAGACCCGAAAGAGGTCGATGACGAATCGCACAGTATTGAGATTGTTTCATCATATCCCCTTGAATTCTACAGAGCTGCTGAAAAAATAACGCCCCCAGGGGATGTGAAGCTGAAAACAATAAAGAATGTTCTCGGGGAGGATGAGCAGTACGATTTTCCGCTGACCCATCCAGGAACCGTATTTTCTGGTGCGAACACAAGGACAGCGTATGTGAAACTGGAAACGATTCCTGAAAAAATATCAACACAGTTCAACCTGCAGGAGAGGATAAGGGCAGTCGACGAGAAGGATGCTGCAAGCAGACTGATACTGAGCCACTTCATTCCCGACCTCTACGGAAACCTCCGTTCATATTCAAGGCAGACTTTCAGGTGCGTGAGCTGCAATACCATTTACAGGCGCGTTCCGCTTGTCGGGAAATGTACAAGATGCGGCGGGAACCTGATTCTTACCATAAATAAAGGTGGAATAGAAAAATATCTCCAGATATCGCGGGATATAGTCGAAAGATACGAGCTTCCGGAATACACAAAACAAAGGCTTGAGCTGATTGAGAAAGAGATACACAATATCTTTGAGGACGAAAAACAGAAACAGATGGGTCTTTCCGATTTCCTATAATTAAACAAACGTTTAAAATATTCGCGAATAAAGTGAGAATTATGGACGTGAAAAAAGTTACGGAGAAGACCATGAGGGATGGAGGAGTGCTTGCCATGCTATACTTTGATGTTCATGCAGCATCAAAAGAAGCAACGCAGCAGCTGGGTACAGGATTCGTAAACCACCTGATAAAAACAAACGGAGTAGTTTACGCACTCGGAGAGATAGATGAGCCGGTAGGTGGCGAGGAAGGCAAGAATTATTCGACATCCATATCGGTGAAGATACTTACAAAGGATTTTCTGACGCTCGGGAGTATATGCCTGACCCACAGTCCGTTTACGGTTGAGATACTCAAACCGGATGAGATAAAATTGCCCCTGAATCAGGCGCATGAGCTTCTCAGCACGATGTCGGCTACGGCTGCTGAATACAAGAAACTCATAATAACCAAGATTTCTAAGCCTGAGGAGCTTGCGGAATTCCAGGAACAGTTGAGAATACGGGCAGAGCTTGGCAAAAAAATCCTTGAAAAGAAGGTGAAGAAGAATGACTGAAAGGAAAATAGTAAAAAGCGGAATTCCCGGTCTTGACAAAATTCTTGACGGAGGATTTCTGCAGGGTTCTGTAATCACGATCGGAGGGCCTACCGGAGCAGGGAAAAGCAGCTTTGCAATGCAGTTTCTTTACGAAGGCGCTAGAAAACTCAATGAACCAGGATTATACATATCAATAGAGGAAAGCAGGGAGTCAATGCTCTTCCACATGAGCGGCTATAAATGGGACATTGGGAAGGCGGAGAAGGAGCATAAACTGATGTTTCTGGATTATCCTGTTTATGAGATTGACCAGTTCCTTGAGCAGTCCGGGGCAATTCAGGAAATAATAAACACGAACGGAATAAAGAGAGTTGTCATAGATTCGATAATGCCGATTGCGCTTTTCTTCCCCAACGAAGAGAAAAGAAAGAGGGGGTTCCTCAAATTCATAGACAATGTGAGGAAATGGGGAACGACAACTTTTATAATATCCGAAGACACGACAGTATCTGATTTTGATGCTATTCCGAATACGAATTACGGGATAGAGAGTTTCACCGACGGATGGATTAATATCTATTACCGACCAGAGCCAAAAAAGAAAAATGAGAGGGTGAGAATGATAGAGGTTCTTAAGATGAAGGGAACCCAGCACTCACTTAAAGTATACCCGGTTACTGTCGGGGATACCGGATTTGATATTAAAGTGAAAAAATAATTCCCCATACTTTTTCTTTTCCTTTGTAGTTTTCGTAAACAATCAATCTTTTTTCCTTGAATTTTCTGAAAAGTTCGTCCGTAGGTTCTTCAAGAATAAGGTCGTGGACTTCTTCTGCTTTTTCATGATAGTCTTTTCCTATTTTTCCTACCAACAGTCTTTTATTTTCTTTCCATTTTTTCAGGTTTAATTCTGAGGGGAGTTGTACAACGACCCTGCTTTTTATTTTGATTAATCTGCCGATGAAATGTTCCTTATTGCATTCCACTTCTATGTTTATGAAACAAGTGAGCTTGTCGTAAACATCAAAATTAGTTTCCATTCCTTTTTCCGCATCAAGGTCTATTATGTGGAGGAGGATGTATCCTTCTTCCTTGAACTTTTTTGCGATTTCAACAGGGTTGCCAAGCAAACGCATCACGCCTTTCTGTTTTGTGAACGCCTGCTTGTCCTTAAGATAGATAAGGGGGATTTTCATCTTCACGCCTTCAGTTTTGCTGCTATGTTCTCTTCCTTCAGCTGCTGCTCTTTTCCTGTTTTCATATTCCTCAGGGTGAATTTGCCTGATTCGATTTCCCGTTTTCCGACGATTACTACATTGGGAATCGAAAGGGAATTCGCATAATCGAACTGTTTCTTCAGGTTTCTTTCATTCAAATCGGTTTCCGCGTCTATTCCGTTTTTCCTGAGATAATCCGCAAGCTGCATTGCTGTTTTATAATAATCCTGCGTGGCGCATGCGACAAATACCCTGCTGTATGTTTTTTCCTTGTTTTCTTTCTTTTCCAGAATTAGTGTGATGAGTCTTTCTATTCCTATCGAAATTCCTGTTGCACAATCTTCTCTTCCATAAACCGCAAGAAGATCATCATATCTTCCTCCTGCCATAACAGTGCCTATGTCCTCGCTTAATTTTATTTCAAAAACCGGGCCCGTGTAATAGCCAAGCCCCCTGACCATTGAAAGGTCTATTTCAATAGGAAAATTGCATAATGAGAGTATCTGCTCAAGTTCTTCTGCCCCGTCCTTGCATATTTTTCTTACGCTCTCGAGTTTTTCATCGTTCTTTCTTCCGTTCGATGTATATTCCATAAGCTCCTCTGCCCTCATTCCGAGAATATCCCTGAGGCCTTCCTCAACCGCTTCTTCACCTATCTTGTCCATTTTGTCAAGAAGGCGGAGCACTTCGGTTTTTTTCTTCTCAAAACCGACTTTTTTTGCAAGTGCATCGAGTATCTTCCTGTTGTTGAGCATTATTTTCGGTTTTTTGAATCCGAAATCAGCGCAAAGCTCGTTCGAAAGCGTAAGCAGTTCTGCCTCTGCCCTCATGCTTTTCGTGCCTATGATATCTATGTCTGCCTGCCAGAATTCCCTGAACCTTCCTTTCTGCGGTTCCTCTTTTCTCCAGACCGGACCTATGACATATCTTTTGAAAGGTCTTGGAAAATCAGAATTCGCAGCAACTCTTGCAAGCGGAACCGTGAGGTCGAAACGCAGTGCAAGCTTCTCGCCGGTGAGACAGAAAATCTGCTGGTCTATTTCCTCACCTGCCTTTGCCCTGAGAGTATCAAGATATTCCATCGCAGGGGTATCGAGAGGCCTGAAGCCGTATCTCCTGTACAGAGTGGTTATGCTGTTGATAACGCTTTCGCGCACAATCATCTCTTCAGGGGAAAAATCCCTCATCCCTTTAGGTGTAAGTTTCATGAGTATCAACTCAGTATGGTTGGGAGCTTAATTTTAATAAGTTCTGCCCATCACTTTTTGGAACCCCTCTTTTCCATAACCTTCTACAAAAGCATCAAGACAATAGTGTGGGAGATGTCCATAACTAAATTCTTCCACTACTCGTGTCAGGCCCAGTTTTCTGTCAGGGTAAATAATCTGTCCTTCGTAATCAGATATCCACAAATCCTCGTAATCGATTAGGGTAAGCTGCGACGGCCATTCAGATAATTTTAAAACTACGTTTCTTGGTGCAGGATCATCATGACCAACCCCGACAGAGTGTGCCTTTGATATAAGTTCTCCATGTGCTTTAAACAATGAATGGATATCTCTTCTTCTATCTTTTCCTATATATGACAAAGCCACACCTTCATTAGTCATAACAAGAAAATCTGCTGAATCAATTGTGATAAGTGATATGGGCTTAGCTGTTGGAATACCGCGTTTGGCGGCAATTTCCATCTTCCCAACTATATCAGGGTCCCAGGGAAAAATACGCGTTATTACAACTGGTATCTCTTTTCCGCCATTTCTTATTTTTGATTCTCCCACATATCTGAAATTGAGATAGGGTATTCCCGCCATATGGCTCTGAAAACGAGAATACACGTGCTGGGATAGGTTATTCATATATTCTTTA
>JGI10211J14876_10000803_pt1 | contig 13644 bp, 7 predicted proteins | sample Etolagsediment_FD_14876 | JGI IMG/M metagenome (IMG submission 14876)
GGGCGCGCCGAATCTGCCGAGTCTTTTAACCAGGTAGCGTCGATATCCAGCCGCATCCAGTCAAGACTGCGGAGGTTGTCTTTCGGACCTCGGCGGGTTTGCCACCGCTGGGAAACACCAAAGTTTACTATATCACGCATTTCGATTGTCTTGTCGCTATCGTGATAGAAAACCGCCTCAAGGTGCGGCTTTACAATATGCCTGATACCGTTGAGGTCCCAGAGCCGTGACTTTACGAATTGGTCTTCCTTCCAAAACATTGTTGCTGCTCTGATACCAGCCTCACTAAACCAGACGGAATCTTCACGCTTAACGGGGGTTCCATCAAGTTTTGTGTCAAAACCGTCCTGGTCTTCAAGGGCATATGTACCGGCAACAAATGGCACAATCTTGACCGTGTTCCACATGAATGGCATATCAACTTCGTGGCGGGTCGAGGCAAAGGTATAAAACTGTTGCTGGGGCTTTGGCGAGGCCGGGCGGTATCTAAATCGGCTTAACTGTGTATCGGAATAGTAGGTCAGCTTGTGGTCCCAAAAAGAGGCGCCTTTCAAGTGGAACTCCACGGTCGGCAGTTCCTCTGTGACACTTCTGTGGTCATTGATACGGAATTTGCTGAGGAACGAGAACGCCCAGTTGTCCTTGAGGCGCTTAAGATGGAGGAGGGTCTCCTGCTTCTTACCGACGTTGAACTCGCTGCGGTAGAACCATTCAATGAACTGATTATCGGAGGCGTAACTGGTTTCGATGGTGGCCTGCCAGTCATAGGGCAGATAATGTCTGTGGCGGAATCTGAATCGCCCGCGGATATCTTCGCCGGCGTCAAGATTTCGTCTGTAGGAAGCTCGACCGAGGTCATCCGCGCCTCGGTCCTTGAGTACGTACGCGATGACGTTGCCGAAATAATCCTGCTGTCTATAATCGATATCCACGCCGGCCCCGACGCCGCGTTTGCCGAAGTAATCGAGGGCCAGCGTGCTGTTAACGCCAGCCGGCTCTTTCAAACCGAGCAACCTTGAGAGGTGCCACCTTGTCTCGACCGACGTGCCGAATTCGGAATCGTGGCCGATATGCACGCTTTTTAGGGGGATATCCGGTCGCTCAAGGTTGGTCCTGAGTTTGGGCCAGTAAAATACGGTATTCTGGTACAACTTCATCCGGACGTCATACAAAATCGCGTCATAGCTGCTTTTGTCGACTTCCTTTCCGGTTCTTGCGTCGATGCCGGTGGTATCGGTCAGAAGGACGCGCGAAGCATTGAGTGATACCTGCGGCATATAGAACTCGCTTGTTGTGAGGGTAACCTCGTCGGCATTAAAAACATTTTCCCAAATCTGCCTAAGTTTGACGGCACGAAGGTAAATGGGGATTCCCCTTTCGGGGTCAAAGTTTCGCATCTCGGCATTTACGGCAAGGGCCTGGCGTTTCTGAAAATCGTAATAGACCTCGTCGGCGCGGATGGTGCGCCCGCCCTCGGTCATGAGGATATTGCCTTTAAGATAAATCGCCTGTACGGAGCCGCTTGCCAGGACGTTTTCGGTGCGCCTGTCGGTATCGAATTGAAACTGTTCGCCGCCGTGGAATATGACGGCACTGTCAGCCTGCAATTCAAGCAGGCCGCCCTTTTCATCGCGCTTCTGCCAGAGATAGAATCGCCCTATCACGGTGCTGACTTTCATGCCGTCAATAACGGTATCTTCAAACTCAGGCGCCGGCTCCCACAGAGCGGCGATGTTAACAGGGTACTCGAACTGCGGCTCCTCGGCGGCAGGCTCTTTCGGCTCAGGCTTGTCGGGCGGCGGCGGTTCCATTTTGAATATGTCGGTAATGCGCCAGGGCCTTTTCGGCTCAACAATCGGTTCGGGCCTTGGTTCTTCAAGCTTCGGCACTATCGCCTCTTTGGCAATCGTCGGCTCGTGGCGAATCGGCTTTACCGCTGCCACAGCATTTTGATATATCTGGAGGTCCTGGAGCTCGGAAAGCGAAGCAATATTCTGCTCATCAGCGGTGGCAAATATCTCTCCGCTTACCAAGAAGCGGACAACCAGCGCCTCGCCCCGTTCGACAACAATCTGGCTCAAATCGGTTGTCCGTGCACCTTTGCCCTGTTTTACCGACACGTTGGCCTGCAGATACGCCTGTGCGTTGTAATCGATGCGGATAGTGCCGCGATAATCTGAACTGACGGTTTTGAGCCAGACAACGGCACCATCGCTTGAAAGCCGGTTGTCCCCGATTGACATTGAAAAGGCTCCCTCAAAGACCAGAATATGTTCATCGTCGGCCATGTCAGGGCTTTTGTAGATGGTCATATTGAAAGCTGTGAGGTGCAAGTCCTGACCGGCAAAAGATTCGCCGGGCTGCGCCGCCTCTGCTAGAGCCTGCCCGGCAAGCAGCGCCACAGCGGTGAAAATCGCAATCCTTAGCATTTTCTGCATAAATAATGGCCCTAAACACGATACACAGGAATCTTGGCTAATCCATTCCGGCCTCGACTGTCGGTATCTGCAGCGATTATAGCTATGGGCCACGCGAAATCCAGTGAAAAACCCATAAATCTGTTCGCAACTGTGCCGGAAAATATTTGTGAGTTCGAATGGAGGATAAAAGGGCAAAAGGGCTTTTCAACTAATTACCTCTTATTGTCCATGCACGGATGTTTTTGAACCCGGCGGGTTTGGCCGGCATGTCGGGACGCAAATGCAAAAAGAGGGCGCAGACAAAGTCTGTTTCGTTCTTTCAGGGCTTCAGAAGTCAGAACATAAACCAAGTTTGTAAAAACTTCTGGCAGACCCTCCATTGGTCTGGAACCACCCCTTGACCTGCGAGCTATCTGTGACGGGGCGAAAAATCCGCCCCGTCACCAGTTCGATGTTCGCGATTAGATGGCTAATCGTCGATTGTAAAGCCTATCCTGACGGCTCTTTTTACCAGGTCAACAGCGTTTTTGGCGCCAAGCTTGTGCATGAGCCTGTGGCGGTGGTTCTCAACCGTACGCACCGACCGCCGCAGGTCAGTAGCAATCTCCTTATTGCTTTTGCCCTTGACGACCTCTCTTAAGATCTTAATCTCACTCCTTGTAAGAGTTTTTCCCTTGGCAATGTCGTCGCTGTGACACTTCTTAAGAGCATTCTTGACCAGAGGTAGAAAAGTCGCCTCATCAAGAGGCTTCTCGATGAAGTCTACCGCCCCCGATTTGATAGCTCTTACGGCCATGGGAACGTCGGCATAGCCGCTGAACAAAAGTACGCTCAGTTGTGGACGCCCCCACTTGACCCGGTCCAAAAGCTCCAGCCCACTTGTTCCGGGCAGGTTCACGTCGGCTATAACCAGGTCACAATCGGTGTGTCGTAGTGTCTTTAGACAGCTGTCGCCATCATCAAAACAGCGGACCTCGCAATTTTCCAACTGCGAACTAAGCGTCTGGCTGACCGCCCTGCAAACCTGTGTCTCATCGTCGACAAAAAATATTATGCTTTTTCGTGTTGCTGTTTCCATCATACTAATTCCTAATTCCTGATTTCTGTATTTTTACTGTCATTCCGATTTAAAAATATTTATCGCCTACTGTTAAGCAATTTTACGCCAAGTGATTATACCATACCAATCTCCAACAGACAAGTTTATCCAAAAAACTTTTATAAAAAATGTGTGGCTGTATCCATCACGCTAATTTCTACGTTCAACCCCTTGTTTTAGCCTAAAAAGGTCGATTATCAGCCATTAAGCAATTCTACACGGAGTGATTATACCATACTAACTTCTAATTGACAAGCTAATATAAAAAATTGTTCCCTGCCCAGGTTGGCTGTCAACCCGGACCGAACCGTTGTATTTTTTCACGATGCGTTCGAGAATGCACAGCCCGAGACCGGTGCCGATATTGGCGGGCTTGGTCGTGAAAAACGGCTCAAAAATTTTGTTGATATTTTCCTGCTCTATGCCGCCGCAGGTGTCGGCAAAGGTTAGCTGCAATCGGCCGTTCTGTGAAGAAATTGTAATCTTCAAATCCTGCCAGGTCTCACCGTCGGCAGCTTGGATAGCGTTTTGAATCAGCACAAAAAATATCTGCTCAAATTCAACGACGTTGCCGAGGATCTGCGGCGGATGGTTTTTAACATCGACCGACAAATTGAGTTTTGACCGGCGGGCGCTTTCAGCCAAAACCCCTGTAATTCTATTGGCAATTTCCACAGGGTTTACTTCGCTAATATCCCTCCGTGGCGATGATTTTCTGGCGAATCTGCGAAAACGGTCAACCGTGCTGGCTGCCTTTGTAACCTCGCCGAGACAGTCGTCCATCACTTCTGCGACCTTATCGACATCATTGTCATCCTTAAGGGCTCTTAGTCCCTGCTGTAAAAACAGTTGCATAACAGTAAGCGGCTGATTGAGTTCGTGGGCGATTGTGGCGCTAACTGTGCCAAGCGACGCTAATTGCTCGGCCCGGAACATCTTCTCGTGATACTCACTCAACTGCTGCTGAGCGCGCCGTCGCATCAATGTGTTGACAAATATCTCCGAAACAATCGTCAGCAGTGTAATGCTTTTCTGGCTCCAGGTTCTTTTTCTCCGTACCGAATCAAGGCCCATAAAACCGACAAGCTGGCGATTATAAACCATCGGTATCACTATCAGCGATTTGATGGATTGGGCCCGGAGAATCTCTTTTTCATTCTTAGCGCTGGCAGGCAATTTTTTAACATCGGGTATATGAATGGTTTCGAATTTTCTGAGTTTGCTCATCCACCACGGAGTGCTGTCCACGGAGAGATTCTGGAGATTGTCGATTTGCGGCGTGATACCCTCAGCGCTCCACTCGTGGGTGTCACTTGTCTTCTGGCCTTCATCAAAAAACTGGAATACGTAGCTCCTGTCAACGTCAGTGAACTCGCCCAGTGCCTTAAGTGCCTGATTTATTCCGTTGTCAACCTCCTCGGCCGACAGATTGATAAAATTAGTCGAAATGCTTGTGATAAGCTTCTCAAAATTCATCCGATACTCAAGGGCCTCGGCCGCTTCCTTGCGCTCCCCCACATCGCGCCCCACCGCTTGATATTCAATAATATTCCCCTGTTCGTCAAATATGGCCCTATTCGTCCACTGTTGCCAACGGATTGAGCCTCCTTGGTCAATAACACGATGTTCCGTGGTTACTGTGGAGTTTTCTTTGTTGAGCTGTGAAATTTGATTATTCACCTTGTTGCGGTCCTCTCCAGGAATCAATGGCATAAAGCTGTGGCCGACAAGTTCTTCGCGCTTTCTGCCAAAGTACCGGCAGTAGGCATCATTCACAAAAGTAAGCACCCCCTCGGGCATGAAACGGCAAATCAGTTCAGTCTGGTCCTCGACAACCATTCGATAGCGAGCTTCGCTGGCCAGCAGTGTCTTTTCTGTTCTCTTGCGCTCGGTAATATCTATAAATGAAGCCATCATATAAACCGGTTTTTCCGCATATATTTTGACTATACTCGCCATTATCTGAACATCAAATTCAGTGCCGTCCTTTCGCTTGGCAGACATCTCCCCCGTCCACTTACCCTTAGCGTGCAATACATCCACAACTTCGGTAGCCATATCTTCAAACTGCCAGAATTGCGCCGCCGGCTTCCCAATAACCTCCTTGAAGTCATCATAACCCCACATCTTCAAAAAAGCAGGATTCACATAAATCAAATTCCCTCCTGGTTCGGCAATTGCCATTGCGCTTATCGATGATTCTATAGCTTTATCTCGTATCCGAAGCTGCTCCTCGGCCTGCTTACGCTCGGTGATGTCACGCGCCACGGCAATCACAAATTGTTTGTTGTCCAGTTCACCCTTCGACAGTGATATTGCCATGGGAAATACGTTTCCGTTACGACGCAGGCCGGAAAGCTCGACCACCTTGCCGATCACCCCGTCGGGCTTGCCTGTGGAAAAATAGTTTTCTACGTACTCTCGATGCCGCCGGCGATACTCTTTGGGCATCAGACAATCTACTGACTGGCCTATCATTTCGGCTCTCTTACGGCCAAACATCACTTCAGCCGCCGGGTTGAACAGAGTGATCAAGCCATCTTCGCCGATTGATATCATGGCATCCTCGGTCGAATTGATGACTGTCTGCAATAAGTTTTCGCTTTCCCGTAGTGTCTCTGCCGCACGCTTGCGCTCGGTGATATCTACGTCTGCACCTCTGTATCCAAGAAAGTTTCCATTCTCATCGAGTATGGGAACCCCGCTTGTCAACAGCCATATTGTTTTACCGTTCTTGTGAACGTTGCGATTTAGGTATTCCCGGAAAGGCTGCTTTTTTGCAAACACTTCAAATGCCTCTTTTTTCAGCTCTTCCCGATCTTCAGGATGGAATAGGTCATAAAAATGTTTCTCGAGTACTTCCTCAGCTTTATACCCTAAAATCTTCTCGACAATAGAGCTAGTGTAAGTGTACTTTCCATTAACATCAACTTCCCAAATCCACTCCAGTGCATTTTCTGCGATATCCCTAAACCTTTGCTCGCTTTCCCGCAGCGTCTCTTCCGCCCACTTGCGCTTTGTAATGTCCAATGTTACCTCGACCACGCCCACAACATCGCCCTGTTCGTTTAGAACAGGACAACCTCTTATATTCCAGACTCTCCCGTCCGGCGAGGTTATCCGGCTTTGCTGCGGCTGGCCGGTTTCGATACTTTTCTGCACAGGGCAGTCCCGGCAGGGCTCATCACGCCCGTGCCAGATCTCGTAGCAGTAGCGCCCCACTAATTCCTCGGGCGACTGGCCCACCGAATCACCCGCAGCCTTGTTCGCCCACACCACTCTCAAACTCTTGTCTTGATAAGTTATCAACTCCGAGAGACTGCCTAAAATCAGCGACTTGTCCCTCTCCGATTGTCGCAGTGCCTCCTCGGTACGCTTCCACTTTCCCTCGGCGTCTTCCAACTGGCCAAGACGAGCGCGCAATTTCGATACCTCTTCACGCAATTGCCGTAGACTTTTTTGTGTACCACTCATCCGCTAACTACAGTCTTTCGTATTTTATCACGGCCCGGTAAAGACCGTTGATGCGCTTGCCGTCGATTATCATCGGCGGGTACTTTTGATTCCTCGGCTGCAGGCGCACTTTGTCGTCGGCCTCGAAAAAAACACGCTTAAAAGTAGTCTCATGCGGCCGGGTAAAGCGTACAAAGCAATCATCTCCGTTGTGGACCTCGACTGCCGGTGAGAAAATAACAATGTCGCCCTCGCAAAACTTTGGCTCCATCGAATCGCCCACTACGCGGACTGCAAAAACATTGGGGTCGTGCATATCCGGGCACCGGACATAGTCGTCCGAAAAACCCACCGGATAGCCGAGGTCATCGAAATCGGTCGGATAGCCGGCTGATACCTTGTTTATTACCGGTACTAATTGGCCGGGTTTCAACCGTGCCGGTTGAGGCTGAACGTCCAAATCTTCGGTGCCGAGGATATCTTTAAGTTTCTTTGTATCGGTCTTGCCTTCAAGAAGATCCTTGATGATCTGGCGGTATCGGTGGTTCTGGGCGTCTTTCGCTTCATAATCACTACGGACATCCGCCGGCATACGCTCGACGTGGGCGATATGCTGCAGCAGCCCGGCCTCAAAATCCAGCACCATCTCGAGTTTCCGCAGCAGATTATCGCTGGGCGGATTCTTGACCTTGCCGGTTTCGACAGTGGACAGATACGGCTTGGAAAAACCCGTTTTTGCCGAGACCTCGTCCAGAGTAAGATGAAGCTCTTCCCGTCTGTTCCTTATTATTTGGCCTAATGACATAACGCAAATTATACCAATATCTGTGCTAAATACAACAACGGGTTAGATAAATATTTAACTAAACCATTCCCCGCGTTTCCTTTGGCTAAAAACGTCAAGATTCCTTAATTCAACATTCTCAACTATATCGTCCGCCCCTGTCAAGCCAAAAGTATCTTGTTGTTCGCGCAGCAGCTGGGCACCTTGTTGATTTGGCCCCGCTGCAAAAATCAGTCTTTAATCAACCGGGCCTCCAGCACTACCCTGTCGGCGGGAAGTTGACAGTTAATTATGACGTTGCAATTTGAATCGCTGAAAGGGATCCAGTTGAGACAAACAGCCCGGGCGGGGCGTTCGCTTTTTCTGCAAATAAGCACATCATATTTGCCCCCGCGGACAATGTTGAATTTATAATCGAACTGCTGGTAGTAAAGGAACCCCATATAAAATAATCTCATCTTTTCCGAGAAAGCAATATTCCAGGTTTTATCAGGGTCTATGGCCTTCAACTTGCGCAGAACAGGCCCTGAAAGAGTTGAGCCGCCCATACGATAAGGAGAGGGCAGATTGCGCAGAGTTACTAATATTAAGGCGATGATAACAGTTGCGCTTAGGACCCGGCCTATTTTCTTTTCACGCAGAGCATATATAAATCTATCGAGAATTATAGCGCCGGCAGTTAACGCCAGTGGGATGAGAAACACCTGGCTGCGCGGCCTGCGTGGAAGGCCGGGGCTTCTGTTCAGGATAACACTGTAAACAAACAAAATCATTATCGTCAGGCCGGTAAAAATTAATATGAAGTTTGCAGGGCCATAGAGCTTCAGATACTCACGCCACAGGCCTGCTTTAATCGCCTTGCGGAATTTGTATATATGGAATGCAATAGCGACTACGAGCAGCAAAACGACGGCATAAAGAATAACCATACCGATACTATCGCTGGGCCCAAATACTTTGCCGACCAATAAGTTGTGAAGATAGTCAAGAAAAGAAGGCCATCCTTTCCACCCTTTGTTGATTTTGGTAATTGCCCTGCCGCCCAGAATATTTTTGTAAATGCCTCGGTAAAGAAAGAACACCGAAGTGGAGGTAATCACGGAAATAGATACGAGGTTTAAAATAATGGGCTTTAGTTTGTTTGAGGTGTCGCGGAAAATCCGGGGCGAATAAAGCAGGATAAACGTCAGGTTAAAAGCGACCAGCATGAGCATACTTGACATCATTGAGCCGAAAGCCAGGAAGTTCATCAGCGAGATTACCACAACGGGTATAGGCCACCAGCGCTGCCTTATCCTGTGTTCAAGCAGCCACAGTACAAAGGCGATTTCCGTGTAAATCCCCGCCAGCCCAAACGCATAGCCTCTTGCCAGATAGGAATAATCAAAAACGAAAGGCACCAGTGAAACCAGGGCCAAAGACGCCAACCGCACTGCAGGGGACTGAATGGTTTTGTAGATGATGTAGGCCAGCGCCAGCGAAAACATAATCCCTGCTGAAAGCGAGGGTATTCTGATGAAGTGCTCATAGAAGTTAAGATATTTATGGGCGTAATGAATGAATATCGAATTCAAGAGGTGATTATTGGTGCTGCTGGCGTCGGCCGGGTCGAACGATGTCAAAGCTGTGTGTACACTGTCGCAATAGCGCTGGAAAGTCAATGATTCATCGTAACTGATTCCCGCACGGTCGGCTTTATATATTTTTAAGGCGACCGAAGATAATAAAATCAGAAAGAACAGAAAGATAAATAATTTTCGCCTCGGCCCCGATAAACCACCGGCATTAGCGTTTTCTCCCGAAATTCTCGGAGTTTGAATGGCTTTGCCCTTTTTCACAAAATCATCCTTTGGGTCTAATTCTAATCTCTTGCTTTAATCCCTGCTCTGCCGTTGCCCTGAGTAATGTTGTCTTTTTTTATGCTCGGCTTGGCCCCGGCCCAGTGTATGATTCCCCATGCCCCATTGTTGTTGCACTTGTTGCCGGAAAGCACAGGCTTCGTCCCCTTCCCGCGAACAGCAATCCCGCTCCACGGATTATTCTCGCACACATTCCCGGTCGCCTTCCCACCGCCTCCCTTGTCAAATTCTATCCCTGAATGGTTGTTCCCTCTGCACTGATTATTTTCAAGACTAACCAATGTTCTCTTACCATTCACCCAAATCCCCGGCCAATCGTTGTCTTCGCACAAATTATCCACAACTATTGCCTCGGCGCCACTTGAAACAGAGATACCATAAGCGTTATTGCTCCTGCAAATATTATCTTTCAGATTCGCTTTGGCGCCTTTGGCCCAAATCTTTATGCCGCTTTTTCCATTCTCCAGGCAGAAATTACCCTCGCCCTTAATACTTTTGGTTTTTTTTAACAAAATACCGTATCCGTTATTATCTCGGCACTTATTCGACTTAACGATCACAGTCTCTTTTGTCGTACTCACCAGGATCCCGTTATCTTTGTTTCCCTCGCAAATATTTCCCTTCAGCACTCCTTTGCAGTCTTTATAGAATTGTATCCCATCATCCAGATTCCCAATACACTGATTGTTTGCCACGACTACATTCGTACCGGCATGTTTTACAAGGATGCCCACCGCCTCATTTTGCCGGCATATATTGCCTTCTGCTAACCCGTTTCCACCTTTCCAGAAAGATATACCGTGTTTCCGGTTGGCTTGGCAATAGTTGCCCTTTAATGTTACGCATGCTTCTGTGTTCGTCACACCAATACCGCTCTCATTTTCTTCGCAGGTGTTGCCTTGGGCCTTGCCGCCGGCCCCATTGTAAAAGCAGATACCATATTTCCCATTGAATCGGACTATATTATCTTTTATCGTCGGCGCCGCTCCTTTGCCGAATACGCCAATTCCACTGTGCCCGTTTGACTCTACAATACAATCACGCACTACGGGACTGCTTTTGTCCTTCACTATTATCCCCACACCCGCCGAGTTTCTTACTCTGCACCGGACAACTTCCACGGAACTGTTCAAAATAAAGATGCACACCGCTTTTTCGTTCGGCTTGCCCTCATGAATTTGTTCTACGGTCAGATCTTTTATAAGCCCGCTCGTATGGTCGGCAAAGATCACATGGTCAGGGTGAACCTTATACTGAATAGTAACTTTATCTCGCCCCGCCCCGACAAGGTTTATGCCTTTCCTCAAATGAACCTGCTCATTATAAATCCCATCCTTGACAAATACCGTCTCACCCGACCGTGCTTTGGTGACAGCCGCGCTAATGCTCTTGTACTCATCGGGCACAACAAGTATTCTCGAAGTCTCCGGAATACCTGAGGCGCCAGAGACAATTAATGCGAAAGTCACAATGCTGATTACCCCGGTTTTTAAATATCTCATCATGTTCGACATTACCTTGCCAGTCTCCATTCGTTCAGTCAATCTTCGTCCTGCCTAATCCGTTTGTCTTGATTGTCTGCAAAATATCTCAAATCCATATACCAGTCATATCTATTCCATGGGCTCGAGGGCATATCGATCAATCTCTGATAAGCGTCCTCGAACTTGTACGTTGAATCTGCTCCTCCTCCCCAGAACTCTCGGCCGATAAGGTAATTGCAACCCAAATCCTCCCACGAGTCAAATTTCTCCTGCAGTTTCCACGCAGCCGGTATTATCAGCTTCCAGGCCTCTTCCTCAGTGATGTACCCCACCTCGTATCCCCATCTGCAAAGACAGATATACCTGCTATAATCCCAGCCTAAAATCCCTTTTTCCCCGAGTTCCTCGTAATGTTTCTTGGCTGTCTTAATTTCGTAAAGTCGCTCGGCGTTCATCATGTTCATTAACAAAAACCGTATATACTCCCACTCACCAAGTACCGACACGTACTTGCCCAAATCTTCGAAGCCATCGCGGTGTCCGGTTTCATCTAACCGTCTGAGGACACCAAACAGATCAGCTCTGTTTTCTATACCCCATGAATCAGAAAGAAGCTTTTTCCTTGCTCGGATGTTTCTGTCGTTCACATCTTCACCAGCCAGAGAATCATAGCGATCGTGGTTTCTTTCCCAAAGGACACCGGCGCAGCCGAGTGCCCAGCTCTTTATATCCGACGGTACTTCCTCATGGTGCCCTTCTCTTATCAGCCTGCTTACGCTCGTCGGATAATCACTTTCCGAAACAACTTTCTGCAATATCTCTCTTGTAGCACCGGTTGACTTTGGCAACTCCTCCTGACATATTTCAAGAACTCTTTCATGTGCTCTGCACTGAACCGCCAGCATCCACCGTGCAGCACCGCCGACAAGTTTCTCCGGGCCCTTGCCATCTTGTGCCAAATGAAGAACTGAAACAATACGTTTGATAATATCTTCGCTGCCTGTAACCGTAAATTCGGTCCACAAAAAATCCAGGTCGCCGGCGCCTCTTATAGGCTCGGTAATAGGCTCAAACTTTAGGGGGATGCCTTCTTCCAAAGCCTGCACGATATAATCTTGCTCCCGGCTGAACCGACCCACTCTCAAATTGGCTTCAAAGAAGCGCTTTGTGTTTTCATTTCCACAAAACTCCAGAATTCTCAAAATAAACAGCCTTTGTGCATACGTACCACTTTCGAAAAAGCTCGTATAGCTTTCCACGATATTCGGGTCAGACTCGGAGGCCCTGGCGAAAAAATATGCACACTGGTATTCCCGAGCTGCATCAAGGCTTTTGCCATCGGCAGACCTTCCCGACCCCAAGAAGTCCTTTAGCATCGTCGGTAGCTTCTCAGGCGCAGGATGCAGATAGTAATAGGTCATAAACCGGGAAATATCGTCGAGTCCATTCTCCGGTCCTCCTGCTAATCCTGCAGATGCCAACAGCCCCACCAGGATCACAACCGCTCCCTTCGCCGCATGGACCTGACAGGTTCTGCCCCCTTTAAAATCTTTCCTTCCTATTCTCAATCCTTTCCTCAGCGTCTATCTTGTGTCTTATTCTTTCTCTTCAATCTCAATTTCTATTTCGATTTGTTCGTTATCGTCGGCACATGGGCCCCGCTCGTTAATCGCCTTAACAACACGTATCCTGCTCTTCTCGGAAGCAAGCTTATCCAGGTGTGTGAGAATCGCCAGCTTGGCGGCGTTGCTGAAACCCGGATTATTAATCAGCGTAAGCAGCACCTCTTCGGCGTCCGAATCGGAGTATAAGCTTTCATACACAGGCTTAACCAGATGAGCTTGCGCCTCGGCCCTCAGTCCTTCACGGGCGGCTATGGCCTTGAACCCTTCAAACTTGGCTGAATCGGAATGCAGCCTGCTTACCGCGTCAATCTCGGCAATCGTCGCGGCAAGAGCGGTATCCTCGACGATCCAGCCTTTCGTCAAATCGTTGTACGCGGTACCGATATCCTCCAGACACCCAGCCAATATCATCACGAAACTTACACTAACAACCAAAGCAAACGTCCTCATCTTCCTTTCCTTTCCGATGTAATCATCCATATGCTATAATCCCTTCGCCCTACAGCCCGCCTCACTGATTCCTTACTAACATATCGTATTCAATTTCGAGCCGGGCCTTGTGCTTCGCCTCCTCCTCCGCCAGCGACAAAAGTATTTCGCGCTGCTCCTCGTCTTCCGCCGTCGCTATCCAGTCTGCATAAAGTCTGAAAGACGCCCTTTCCTTGTCTATTCCTATCGCAAGAGCGCTCTTGTAACCCATATGAAGAACTGTCGTGACATCCGCCGCACCATTGGCTGCAAACCTGCCCGTCATTTCCTCTGAAGCCACCACCGTGCCTCTCTTCATCACTTCAAGTTCCAGCAGCGCCTTGTGCTCCAACTCTTCTGCGGCGAGATTTTCAAAGACCTGCCGCATTTGCGGTTCGGCCATTCGCTCCGCCAACGCCACATAAAACTGATTGGCCTGCACCTCTCTGTCA
>JGI10211J14876_10000805_pt1 | contig 13621 bp, 10 predicted proteins | sample Etolagsediment_FD_14876 | JGI IMG/M metagenome (IMG submission 14876)
CCCTATAAGTAATGCACAGGCAAACCCCGTAAATCGGGGCACCAACCGCCATGTTGCATAATAGTCAAATCCGCGTTGCGCGTGTGCCCCGATTTACGGGGCACGCTGAGGCCCCCTTGTTAAAGGGCATGCAGCAAAAAAAGACATCCCCATGCTCTTTGCCGCGGTTAGTTTCTTAGGAGGTTGTCGGGGTCACAGTTCACAGTTCACAGTTGGCTGATCCAGGATGACATAGGTTCCACTCTGGGCTTTCGACTGCTTGGCGTATCGCAAAAACCGGATGAACCCCGGAACTTTGAACCTGGGTTAAATAAACAGGTTATATTTTTTAAAATCTAACCAAGAGTGACATGGTCGTCGAGTAAATCATTAGATGTTTGGCATAAACCAACCTCCTTTCGGAGATAACATATAAGACCTAATAGATATATCAAGCATTGTCATTTACTTTAGCATCTGACTCCGGCGCTTTGCTCCATGCTCTATTCCACATTTAGTTTCTCAGGAGGCCATTTAGTACTTAAAAATATAACTCGTCGGTTTGTCCGTCTCCCGATAAATAGGGATACAGGCCAGGAAGGCAGAGATTCGCTGGTTATATGATTTGTAATCTAACCAGGCCCATTTTCTGCTTTGGAAATGATTTTTACATATTTTCTGGATAGTTGGAAGAAGTATTTTCTTAGGTTTTGATAGGCATTAAGAATAGAATGGTTGCTATTGGTAAGAGCAACTATCTGTGCAGTATAAATCCCATATATGTAAGGAATTTCCTTGATTAATACCTCTATAAATGATTAAAGAATAAGTGAATGAGATTTAACCAAAAGGATTCCTCGCAGCCCTGCTGCGGGGAGAGTTCATTATCGAAACTTATTCCCTTTATATAGATAAAAATAAAGACTTTCAGCAAGGTAGAAAAAGATTGTTTAGATTACCATTAATACAATTACCTCAAAAGAAAGCCTATGGGGGAAACTAAAAAAGGGGAATAAACTTCCCATGTTCTGAAATATCAAAGCCAATATTCCTAATCTTTCAGCTAAAATCCTTTTCTGGGGCGAGAAGATGAACATTGCCTATCTGTTAATCAATAGCGCAAGTAATTATCCAGAGAGAACGGCCATAATATCTGAGGAAAGACGTTTTTCATATAACGCCTTAAATCGTCGCGTTAACCAATTGGCCCAGGCAATGAGGCAATATGGTCTTAAAAAAGGAGATCGTGTTGCCATTATGTTTTTTAATACGTACCAATTTGCCGAAATCTATTTCGCTACCATTAAATTAGGGGCGATTTTAACACCAGTAAACTTTCGCTTTGTTGGGGAAGAGATCGAATACATTGTGAACAATTCAGAAGCCAGTTTCTTCTTTTTTTCTAAAGATTTTCAGGAAACTATTTTCAGTATCCAGGACAGGCTAAATACGATAAAATATTTTATCGGAGTTGATGTAGAAAAAGTGGACTTTGCCCATGACTATGAATCGTTTCTCTCTTTAGGAGGGGCAGATGAACCGGAAGTTGAGATACTGGAGAATGATCCCTGCCAAATTATGTATACCTCTGGGACAACCGGTAAACCAAAAGGAGCGGTAATTACACATGGCAATATATTCTGGAATCTAATAAATACTATCTTGGCAAGGGATCATTCTCCAGGTGAGATCTCACTCATTATCGGGCCCCTTTATCACACAGCCGCTTTAAATAACCATTTTACCGTCCAGGTTGCACTGGGTGGAACAAGTATCATGGTCAAGAAATTCGAACCAAAGATAGTTCTAAGACATATTGAAAAAGAGAAAGCGAATGTTATTTCCGGCTCTCCTGCCATGTTCAATTTACTACTGCAATATCTGAAATTGGATCAGTTTGACACCCGGTCAATAACTAAATGTACAGCAGGGTCTGCAATACTACCCCGAGAAATCAAGGAAAGGCTTTTAAAAATCTTTCCTAAGTCAAATGGTGTCTATGACCTCTATGGATGCACAGAGGCATCTCCTACTATTACCATCTTAAAGGGAAAAGACTCCTTCAGAAAACATGGCTCAGTTGGAACTCCTGTTCCTTTTCTCCAGGCTAGAGTAGTTAATGAGAAAGGTATACCTTTACCTCCAAACCAGGTAGGAGAATTGGTCTGCCGAGGCCCAAATGTTATGCAGAGCTACTACAAAAACACAGAAGCAACTAAAGAAGCAATCAAGGATGAATGGCTTTATACCGGCGATTTGGCTACTGTAGACGAGGATGGCTACTTCTATATTGTAGACCGAAAAAAAGACATGATCGTAAGCGGGGGAGAAAATATTTATCCAAGAGAGATTGAAGAGGTGCTCTTCAGGCACCCAGCCATTGCTGACGTAGCCGTAGTTGGTATTCCTGATTCGATATGGGGAGAGTCGGTTAAAGCATTTGTAGTTACAAAGGAAGGCGAAACAGTAACTGAAAAAGAGGTTATTGATTTCTGCAAGAAACATCTAGCGAGCTATAAAAAGCCAAAACAGGTTTCCTTTATTTCAACAATTCCCAGAAACCCATCAGGGAAGGTGTTAAAGAGGATCCTGAAATATTGAGAATAAGGTCAGTTATAATAGTATAGGGTGAGCTAAGTTTACCTTATTACATTGCTGATCTCGAGAACATTAATTGAAAATGTGCTCTGTAATGGAGTAATATTATGGAAAAAATTGACTATCCAAAAATGTCTCTGGAAGGAAAGGTCGCCTTGGTTACAGGAGCATCTCGCGGCCTAGGAAAGTGGATCTCATTAGGGCTTGCCCTTGCAGGTGCCGATGTAGCAGTGGCAGCTCGCAGCTTAGAGGGGCTTGAACAAACGGCAAAGGAAATTGAAGAAATGGGCCACAAGGCCTTTCCCATCAAAACGGATTTGACCGATATCAACTCCATTAGAGAAATGGCTCGAAAAACCCTAGCAAAATTTGGGCACATAGATTGCCTAGTAAATAACGCCGGTGTAAACGTGCATAAGCCTGCGCTGGAGATTACCCCAGAAGATTTCGACTTTGTATGCAGTGTGAATTTCAGGGGGGTTTATTTTGCCAGCCAAATCGTTTCTAAAGAGATGATTCCAAGGGGAGGAGGGAAAATTATTAATATTTCCTCTGCAGCTGGCTTTCTGCTTAGACCAGGGGTACCCAACTCTATTTATGCTGGCACTAAGGCAGGGATTATTATGTTCACCAAGTCATTTGCCGAGGAATTGGCCCCCTATAATATCTATGTGAATGCTGTCGCACCAGGTTATTTCGCTACTCCACTAACAAAGGATCGCCTAGATAATCCAGAGGTTCTCGCTAACATACTATCCTTTACCCCCTTAAAAAAGATCGGGGAGGCCGAGGACATCATAGGGCCTGTGGTCTTTCTAGCCTCAGAGGCATCGAATTTTATTACGGGACAGACTATTTTTGTTGATGGAGGAAGAACAGTTCTTTGATTGCTTTATCATGCTGGTTACCTCTTTGGGGAAGCACGAACCTTTCTTTTATGTGAGGAAACAAATTAGATACAGCAGGTAACCATTTATCTCCGATTTCAAGTGTAAAGAGAGGAAAAAAATGAGTGAATTTCTACCTGTGATAGGGGATCTTTTAGATATCAATGCAGAAAGATCTCCAAATAAAACGGCTTTGATAGACCCGGAAAAAAATATTTCAATTACATGGTCTGAGTGGAAAGGCCAAGTGCTGCGATGTGCAAATTTCTTGATCGAACATGGAATAAAACAAGGCGACCGAGTTGCTGCTGTATTAAGAGATGAAATCGAGTTTCCTACATCTTTCTTTGCTACGTCAAAGATATCTGGGATCTTTGTACCCCTAAACTATCGGCTATCACCTGATGAGCTCAGATATGTTCTTGATGACTGTCTCGCGAAGGTATTAATCTTTGATGAGGATGACTATGAAACAATCGACAGAATTAGAAGTAAGGTTAAACATGTTGAAACATACATTTATACTGGGAAAAAAAGATTAGAGTATGCAGCCTCATTCAAGGAACTTACCGAAAAAGGCAAAGAGACAGGTACAAAGAGATCTGTTTCGGAAGATGATATCGCTATGATTATGTATACCAGCGGAACAACAGGTAGACCGAAAGGTACAGTACATACTCACAGAGGTGTTCTATGTGCCACTGAGGCATGGACTCGCCCTGCAAGCATAACCCCGCTGGATAGATCCATAGCTTTAGGCCCCCTTTATCACATAGGTCCTCTGCTATCAAATTTTATGCCCACATTGTGCATGGGGGGAAGCAATGTTATCCAGAGGGCCTTCGATCCAAAAAGTACGGTTCAATGGATTAAAGATTTTAAGATTACTGTAATGTGGGCGACTCCGACCCACCTAAACATGCTCATTTCGGTCGAGAACGTGAAAGAATTTGATATAGGTAACCTGAGGGCAATTCAGTATTCTGGAGCACCTCTATCATCAGGGCTTTTTTATAAAATAAGAGACGTTTTTGGCAAGATAGATTTAATAAATGCTTATGGGATGACAGAGCTCGATTCTGTATCAGCTATATATCCAGAAGAACATGATTCACACTTAGGATCGGTAGGCGGGGCTCTTCCAAAAACTTTTATTCGAGTCGTAGAACCTGATAAAGGTGATCCTGATGCGGAAATCAAAAAAGGGGAGGTGGGCGAAATTATCGTTCGGTCACCTTGTGTAATGAAAGAATATTGGCATTTGCCAGATAAGACGAAGGAAGTGATAAAGGGGGAGTGGTATTTTACAGGCGATTTAGGCAGAATAGATGAAAATGGTTACCTTTCCTTCACTGAGCGGGAAGATGATATGATAATTTCGGGGGGAGAAAATATTTATCCACGAGAAGTGGAGAATGTCCTTTCAAAACATAAGAAGATACAGAATGTTGCTGTAGTCGGCATTCCTCATGAAAAATGGGGTGAAATTGTAAGTGCCATAATTGTTAAAGCAGATGAAACACTTACTGAACAAGAGCTTGATGAATATTGTATGAATAACGATGGGTTAGCCAGGTATAAACGTCCAAAAAAGTATATATTTGTGGACGAACTTCCAACCACTTCGAGTGGCAAGGTAGATAAAAAATTGCTTCGAGCCAGGTCGTAAACTGACGTGAAAATCAATTATTACAATGATGAAAGGAGATAACTGTATGGATTTGATGTTATCAGCTGAGGATAGGAAATTTAAAGAATATTGCCACACGTTTGCCAAAGATATAATGACCCCCATATCAGAAAAATATGGAGAAACCGATGATATCCCTCCAGAAATGGTTAAGGTTATGGCAGATGCCGGATTTTTTCAGCTCTTCGTTCCTGAAGATTTAGGTGGTAAAGGGTTTAAGGCCTTACCAGTATGTTTAACCAGGGAGCAGTTGGCAGGGGTTTACTGCGCCGCTGATGTAACAATGGCCATGCAAGGACTCGGCAGTTATCCTATATTTTTGGCTGGTAGTAAAGATCAAAAAGAGAAATATCTAACCAGGATCGGGCGCGGGGAGGTATTAACAACATATGCCTTAACAGAACCAGAGGCAGGAAGCGATGTTAATGGGATGAAAAGCGAAGCCCAGAAGAAGTCGGACGGGTTTATTCTCAATGGTGTAAAGAGGTTTATCTCCAACGGACACGCGGCCAATATTATGGTTGCCTTTGTTAAGACCCCTTTTTCTGATAATCCTCGTTCAATATCGGCCTTTATTGTGGAAAAAGGGGCGCAGGGTTTTATTATAAACAAAAGGCTTAAGATGCTTGCCCCCCATGATATGGTTGAATTGACATTTGATAATTGCTTTGTCCCCCGAAACAATCTCTTAGGGAAGGTAGGTGAGGGGTACAACATTGCCATGAGAACCTTAGATGTGTTTCGTATGTCTGTGGGAGCAGCAGCCGTTGGCATTGGGCAGGCTGCTTTTGATGCTGCATTGAGTTATGCCAAGAAAAGGGCTCAGTTTGGCAGCCCTATTGCTAAATTTCAGGCAATACAGTTCAAACTGGCAGAAATGGCAACAGAGTTAGATGCTGCAAGAGGGCTCGTTTACAGGGCAGCAATCTTGAAGGATAAAGGCGAGGCCAATGTTTCCAGACATGCGTCTATGGCAAAATTTTATGCCACAGAGGCAGCGTTCCGTGCAGTGGATCAAGGGCTTCAAATCCACGGTGGAATCGGCGTTATGCAGGGATCAGTAATTGAGCGTCTTTATCGTGAAATTAGGGCTCTCAGAGTTTATGAAGGGACTTCTGAAATTCAGCGGTTGGTCATTGCCAATACCCTTCTAAAAGAATAAGAGAGGAAAAGAGGTAGAAAAAATACCCTTTAAAGAGAGGGATGTTTTAAACCTTATTGGAGGATCTGCCATGCTTAGTACGTATGCAAATGAATTGTTGAACAAAGGTCAGGTATTTGATCTAGGTCAGGTTATTTTTCCGGGTATGCCTCATCACCCTAATCAGCCCCCCTTTGGGTACACCCTTCTAAAAAAACATGGGGATATTACCCTAGAGGAGGAAAAAATCAGTTTTTGCAATGACTTATTTATGATGGGTGGTCACACCGGCACCCATTTAGATGCCGTGGCGCATGTGGCACGTAACAATCGGGTATTTAATGATGTGGACATAACTGATTTGCAGGACTATCAGAATGGGCTTAAAGTTATGGGAATAGACACCACCCCTCCAATTGTGAAAAAAGGGATACTCTTAGATATACCTCAACTTTTAAATGTGGAAGTTTTACCCCATGATTTCGGCATTGGCGAAAAGGAGTTACAGCAAGCCTCCCAAGAGGAAGAAGTAGATATAAAAAACGGAGATGTGGTATTAATTCGAACAGGCTGGATGAAATTTTGGAACGATAGGAAAAAGTACCTTTCCGTTGACCAGGGTGTTCCAGGAGTAGTAGAGGAAGGGGCTCAGTTTTTAGCATCAAAAGGTGTTTCTTTCACTGGCACAGACACAACAGCTTATGATAAGGTGCCCCCCCATCATTTGCCGTGCCACGTTATCTTGTTGGTAGAAAATGGAATACAGATAATGGAGATGCTCAATTTAGAGGAATTATCTAAAAATCGCATTTATACTTTTTTATTCATTGCACTTCCACTAAAGATTAGAGGCGGTTCTGGCTCGCCAGTAAGGCCTATTGCTATTGCATGATCAGAGAAATTGTACCTTTTTTTAAAAGTATAGCCCTATTGCGAGAGTTGGAATATGGCACGATACGGCAATTTTTAATAGTTTAATGATTTGGTTTAATGGTTTTTTCAAAAAAATAACTCCTTAAGATTACGAAGAAGAAAGGAGCCTTTAAAAATTCTATTAAAGGGGGTGGTGCCTATGATTGATTTCTCTTGATCCGGTCAATGGATGAGAAATTCTGAAAGGGCCAGAAAAAGTATTTCCTCAAACTTTAATTCAATCAAAAATTTTAAAGCAAGAAAGGAGTTTTTAAAATGGAAAAAAAGAACTTTTTAGAAAAAATGAAGGAGGATGGATTTACCAGGCGTGATTTTCTCAAATTTTCAACTACTAGCATAGCAACAGCAGGATTATTAACGCAGTTTCCCGGCCTGCTATTTGCAGCAAAGGTTAAAGAATATACCTTCGGCTCTGCAAGCGCAGCCGGATCCTGGTATCCTCTTGCAGTAGCAATGTCCAAAGTTGTCAACGACAATGTACCCGGCTACCATGTAACAGGAGTTGTCACACCTGGAGCCTCACGGGAAAATATTCTCAGAATTCATCGACGAGAAATGGAATTGGCCTGGTCAAGTGCCAATTTCCTTTACAAAGGTTATAACGGTCTCCCTCCATTTAAATCAAAAAATGATGTGCTTGGTTGGTTTTCCGCTTACCCTGGGCTCTATACTATTGTTGCCCGTAAGGCAACCGGTATCAAGACAATGGCAGATCTAAAAGGAAAAACCGTTGCTACAGGCACCCCTGGTTCTATGACTCAGATGGGGAATGATAACATAATATTCCCGGCACACGGACTTATTCCCGGTAAAGATTATAAGCCAGAAAATATTAGATTCCCTGACGCCATAGAAAAAATGGTAGACGGGCACATTGATGCCTGCTCGTATTTTATGGGGGCAGGTGTTCCCGGTTATGTGAGGATGGCCGACTCTGTAAAATTAAATTTTATACCCCTTGAACAGAGCGCTAAGGCAAAAATAAAAGAGATGGATCCGGTGGCTTATTTTGATTATCTTCCAGCAAATACCTATAGGGGCCAAAATGAACCTATAGAGGAAGTCCATCTGGCTTATACCACCTGCTGCGGTTCTTACCTGGATGATGACTTTGTGTATAAGGCCACAAAGGCCGTTTTCGAAAATCTTGGATTTATGATAAGTGCTTCGGCAGTATTCAAAAAAACCAAGTTGGAAAATGTATATAACGGAATGCCAATACCTATACATCCGGGGGCAGCGAAGTATTATAAAGAAATGGGAGTAACGAAATAATAGAAATCAATAGGTGGCTAACACTCAAACCATCTTTCATAAAATAGCGTTGTATCTGATTTGAGACAGATTANTTTTTATGTAANCCAAGAATGCTAAAAAATTANAGGTTTGAGTGAAATGAGCTGTTTNAAGCGCTCAAAGCTCCGATCTTTGNCGGTTGNATATTTTTTACAGTTTGAAGAGAGNATGCAGTACTGGTAAAAAGGCTTTTAAGCCCTTTTTTAGGAAGACTCAAAACAAACAAAAACGAACTGAAGGGAATATGTAAATTCCAATTCAATTCGTTTTTGTTGTGTTTGATACATAGGCAGATTTAGGTGAATAAATCAAGGATTAGGGGTGATATCTTTTATGAAGGTCTATCATCCGCCCCTGCCTTGGAGTTATTTGAACTTGTCTCGTTAAAAAAGAAGAGGATATTATTATTTTTCTATCCAGACTTAGACTTCATAAGAACCCAAAGTACTATTGAATCCTCAAAATATTAGAAAAATTGATTCAAACATTCGAGATAGAAGGAGATGTATGGTTTAGTAATGAGAGAAAGCAAGATACTTACCATACGAATTCTTAACCAGCGGATGTTTGTCGAATTTAATTAAGTTAACCTTAGGAGGTATGTGGTATGATGGAAATCAATGTTCTGAATGAATATGGAAAGGAACTTGAGAGGCGGCTACGACTGCAGACCTACCCCTTAGCAGTGAAATTAATAAAAAGCGAATCGGATATTCCCAAAGGGCCGGTGAATAAACATATAAGTGGTCAAACCCTGAGAGCATTGACCACCTTTAAGGATGCGAATATTCCTGAAGGGGTATTAAGGCCACTCAGGGATTTGGGCTACCATATAGCCCTCTGCCAGGGATTTGCTCTCTCGCGAAGGGAAGGTATTACGGTTGCAATGTTTAAAGAGGATATGTGGTGTTTCGAGCCAATCGTAGGATATGGGTGGATGGAACCTCCACAGTATTTTCTGGATGGACATAACCGTTTTCCGCAGGATGTTAAAAACTTAGAAGCAGGGAGAAATTATGCAAGCGATTTTCCTCGTTTGAAAGTTGGGAAGTACAAAGGCGTAATGTCAGCTCCCTTGACGACAGCTGATTTTGAGCCAAATTTAGTGATGCTCTACTGTGATTCAGCGCAACTGAGCCTACTGCTTCTTGGGAGAGAGTTCAAGGATGGCCATGATCTTCTATGTCATTTATCCAGTCATGCAGCCTGTGTTTATTCCGTGGTGACAGCAATAAAAAGTCGTGAATTTCAAGTCGCCATACCATGCCGTGGTGATCATTATTTTGCACTTGCGTCAGATACCGAACTTATCGTTAGTTTTCCAATAGAGAAATTCGAAGGATTACTGGAAGGACTGAGGCATCTTGAAAAGAATAACTTCAGGTTGCCGAGAAACCCCGTAATGAGGATTGAACCGAATTTCCCGGAGAGTTACGTGAAGATATTAGAAATGATGGGTGTTGGAAATGAATAAATAATGATAAATGATTTGTCCCTAAATCACAAATGCAGGGGGCAAGTACATCAACTATCGGTTTATTTCTATGAACCGTGAGGGAGATTTGCAATGCATGAGCAGATTAATAGATATGTCTCTATTTTTGTAACCATCAGTGCAGTAATTCTTTCTGTCGTCTCTTTATATACTGCTTTTTTTGGGGTCTTTGAAACTATGGTACAGAGAACCTTTCACCTCACTATGATCTTTATCCTTGCTCTTTTCATCTACCAATTAAAGTTAGCACAACGACATCCATGGATCGATTTAATTATAAATGTATTTCTTGCCTCCCTTTTTACCATTGCGAATGTTTACTTAATACTTAATTGGAAGGAATTATATATTTCTCCCTTTCTTACTCCAACAGGGCTTATTTTGGGTTTGGCTGTTATAGCGATTATTCTTGAACTTATCAGACGTACCGTCGGCTTATCGCTAGCGATAATTGTCCTGATATTTATTGCATATACCTATTTCGGAAATTATATTCCAGGTTTCTTAGCCCATAGAGGATATAATCTTGAAAGAATTGTGGTTCAAGTCTTTGCTGGAACAGAAGGTATTTATGGGATTCCTGTTGGAGTATGCGCGACTATTGTAATTATATTTATCTTGTTTGGCTCCTTTATTGAGATTGCCGGTGCTTCTACTGTCTTTTTAGATATTGCTACTTCCCTTGCAGGTAGGCAGCGGGGAGGCCCTGCAAAGACAGCAATATTTGCAAGTGGTTTAATGGGAATGTTATCAGGTAGTCCTGCAGCAAATGTTGCCACAACTGGTGCAGTCACCATTCCCATGATGAAGAAATCGGGAGTGGAATCCCATGTAGCTGGTGCCATTGAAGCAGTGGCATCTTCAGGTGGCTATAAAACGCCACCAGTTATGGGAGCAGTTGCCTTTATAATGGCACATATGTTGGGAATGAGTTATTGGAAAATCTGTATAGCAGCAGCTTTACCTGCTTTTTTTCACTACTTCGGCCTTTTCTTAATGGTGGATTTCCATGCTGGCCAAAAGGGATTTAAAGGTTTAGCAAAGGGAGAGGTGCCTAAGTTTTTGCCTTCTTTAAAGAAAGGTTCCTTCTTCATCATACCGATTGGTTTGTTGATAGCGCTGCTGGCTGCCAGATATTCTGCCATGTTTGCCTGTGCATATTCCCTGCTTTCTCTATGGATAATAGCGCTTTTTAGCAAAACCCTAAGTATCTCTAAGGTCATTAAAGCACTAAAAGATGGTGCCGTTCGAATGATAATGATAACCGTCCCCTGTGCCGCAGCAGGAATTATTTTGGGTATACTCACCTTAACCGGTATTGGGATGAAACTATCTGAAATAATAGGGTTTTTAGCAGGAGGAAGTCTGTTTTTTACCTTATTTTGGATCATGATTATTTCAATAGTGTTAGGGATGGGGCTTCCACCAGTGGTATCCTATATTGTACTTGCGGCTTTAGAGGCGCCTATCTTGGTTGAGATGGGCGTAGATCCAGTTGCTGCTCATCTCTTCATTTTTTATTTTTGTACTCTTTCTCTGATTACCCCTCCTATTTGTACCACTGCCTTTACCGCGGCTGCAATAGCCGGATCTCCCCCGATGAAAACCGGGCTAGAAGCCGTAAGGTTTGGTATCGTATTATACACCTTGCCATATCTCTTTGTTTATAACCCTGCATTAATTTTAAAAGGATCCCCCATAGAAATATTCTATGTATTAATAATAGCAGGTATCGGTATATTTTCTTTGGCCATTGGTGCTCAAGGGTATTTGCTAGATAGCATTGGTTGGTGGGAGAGATTTATGTTTGCACTCGCCTCAATTTTAATATTCTGGCCACAATATTTGATAACAATTGCTGGCCTATTCCTGGTAATAATTCTAGTAGCTTTTGAGAAAACAAAATCACACAAAACCATTCTTCATCAGATGGAAAGATAAGTTAATGCATAACGTAACATTATGAGTCTCAAGATATATTTTGACCATAAGGCTAGCTACCCTCTCCTAAAATGTGCCCAATTGATTGAAACTTGCAAAGCATAAATTAACCGAATGAATAAAAACAAGCGTTGGTTTATTGTTGGAATATGTTCTTTGCTTTTTTTAGTATCCATGTTTTACCGAGTTTCTAATGCAGTGATCTCCCCTCAATTAATAGATGAATTTGGACTTTCTTCTGATGAATTGGGACTATTAACCGCTTCTTTTTTTTACGCCTTCGCCTTTTTTCAAATCCCAGTTGGACTTTTGCTGGACAGGTTCGGAGCCAGAACAATAATGACCACCTTTTCTGTCATGGGAGGAATTGGGGCCATGGTTTTTGCCAGGAGTACCGGCATAAACGGATTGATATGCGGAAGAATCCTGCTTGGAATCGGTATGTCCTGCAACTTGATGGGTTCTTTGAAGCTCTTTACAGAATGGTTTCGTCCAAGCGAGTTCGCCACCCTTTCAGGTTTCATTCTCGCGGTCGGTACACTGGGAAACATGATGGCGACCTCTCCGTTAGTCTTACTGATAGACTCTATAGGATGGCGGGCAAGTTTTTCCATTATTGGAATGATTACCATTTTGCTTGCGGTGTGCTTTTTTACAATTGTAAGGGACAACCCTGAAGGCCTCAAATCGAATTTGCATCTAACTAAAATAAAAAAGGTTCAGGCCCCCTTATTTTATTCAATAAAGACGGTTTTTTCTAATCCTAATTATTGGGCTATTTCAGGGGGTACTCTGATACGTTACGGCACCTATGCAGCTGTTCAGGCCTTATGGGCTGGCCCTTTTCTTATGACCATACTTCATATATCGCCCATAGCTACTGGAAACCTTCTTTTTATTCTCAATATAGGATTTGTGGCAGGCTCTCCAATTGGTGGATTTCTGTCTGATAGAATAATCTGCTCCCGAAAAAAAATCATTATTGCNGGACTTATTNTCATGGCCCTCTCCTTGTTAGCACTNGCCTTATATGAACATACCCATCTTGTGTGGCTGGGCCTAATCTTTTTTTNTATGGGCTTTGGTAGCTCATTCTGCCAGATAATGTATGCCCACATCAAAGAACTCATGCCTTCACATATGGCAGGAACCGCTATGACAGGAGTTAATTTTTTTACTATGATGGGGGCAGGTATCTTTACCCATGGTTTTGGAAAAATTTTAGATCTTCAGCTCTTTGCCAAACTTCCGCCGGGTATGGGGTATCGTATGGCTTTTTTTATGTGTTTTATTGGATTACTAACTGCTGTGGCGCTTTATATTAAGACAAAGGATGCTTTTGTTCAGAAATAACCATAACATAAGGAGAAAACTTCATGGACTTCGATTTAACAAAAGATCAGGAGGATATTAAAAAGGCAGCAAGGGAATTTGCCGAGGGTGAATTTCCAGAAATCGCCCAAGAGTGTGATCAACAGGAAAAATACCCTCGAGAACTAGTCACAAAGGCAGCCGAACTCGGTTTTATAGGCCTCAACTTCCCTGAGAAATATGGTGGAAGTGGGTATGGGTACCTGGAGAAATGCCTCATTACTGAAGAGTTTTGGCGCGTTGACCCTGGATTAGGGTCTGTTTTGATCTCTGCCACCTTTGGCGCGGAT
>JGI10211J14876_10000806_pt1 | contig 13620 bp, 20 predicted proteins | sample Etolagsediment_FD_14876 | JGI IMG/M metagenome (IMG submission 14876)
CAGGCATATCAGAACCGGCGATAGAGGTTACTGGTTGAGGCTCACCAGTGGTTCTGTTAGTCNCCATACTTATTCACCAANTCNTCAACCCTATCCTGACTAATTGTTTTAAGTACAGCTTTTGCATGGTCGGTAATAGAACCGCTATCATTAGGGTTCCTATAATCAGGAGTATACTCTTGACTGTTAATGATTGGTGCTTCTTGACCATGAGATGCTTGAAAAACAATATCAGCAACTTTACGATGCAATTGTTTTTGATCTTGATAACTCATTTTTTCTACTGGAGTACCATTAGCAGCAGCCTCGTCAGAGACTACCTTCCAAGCATCAAACCAAGCATTGCTGCTCTTATTGATTTTTCTATAGTCAATATTTGCCGATGTTCCTTCAAGAGCGTTCTTGAGATCATTAAAACCCATAGCATAACCCGTGCTGCCTTTTAGGATACTGGTAAAGTAAGGAGCCTTACCCTCCCAACCTTTACGCCACCAAGTATAAGGTACTCGAAAAATCTGATTAATCTTAATGGCGAGAGGATCTCCACCAAAATGATTAGCCAACTTTTTCTGTACACCCTTCCATGTTGTTTTATTAACTTGACGATCATTTGGATTAAGAATCCAGTAACACTGATAACCGTTACGAGTATCTACAACCCAACTAGGAGGCACAGGAAATTCATTGATCTTCTGGAGGAACCTCTCCTTGTGCTTCATTACTACACTAGGCTTAAAATACTTGCCTTCTTCATCACGCCCAGCATCCATATCACAGAAGCAGGCGGCAATTTTATTTATCGCATATTGCTTACGTCCACCATTTACATAAAAGTAAGCATCAGAACCCTTATTGTTTGCTGCAATTACCTCGTTTAGATGGCTAGTATGTTGCATACTACTAATTTTCTTGCGAGGATTACCGTTGTGACAAAAGATGTGGGTTTGTGAAAAAGAATCAAAAAAAATTACCATCTTACTAAGACTGATGCCTGCATCTTTGTTCTTGTCAAATGGATTAAAACCCAAATCACTACTAAAATTTCCCATAATAAATTTTCCTCAATGTACTTAATCTAAAATCGAAAGTTATTTGTCTCTGGGGCAGAAAACACTCCTACCAAAAGCAGATACAAGAATCTAGTTGCAGAGGATGTGGCGGGATCGAACCACCATAGCCCAAAATGCTCACCCTTCCAATCACAGAATCAATAATCTTCGTCATCTTCATCATACTGATCCCAGTAATCTTCATCATACTGGTCATAGATGTTATCATCTTCATCATCATGGTATTCATCTTCGGCAAACTCACTCTTGTAAAGAGGCTTGAGCAATTCACCCTGATATTCACCGACTACTTCATATCTGCAAGTGCGAAGTTTCTCGCAATTACAGTCACTAGGAACACTGACAACATCTTGAGGATTAATCTTAACGATAACAATTTTATCCCCAGCCTCAACACTTCCGTATGATGCCACATAGTTCAATGCTCCAGCATGAAGTCCCTGTGAGCATCCAACAGAGCGATTATCGTCTACCTTGGCTCGACGCATTGTGCAAACTTGACCTACTCTGTTGTCAAAAGTTCCGCGATATTTATCCTTGAATCCTGAGGTTACAGCCTTATATGCAAGGAAATGTCCATCTTCAGTAATAGGAAGATTTTCATGCTCCAAGAAGTCATACAGTTCAGTCTGACTCTGCATACTTGGATTCTCCATAAGATTCTTCAAGAAATTTACGAGAGGCTCAAACGGCAGACCCTTGCTCATAAACTCTAGAATTCTCTTACTGATACTTCCATGAACTTCTTCGCCCTCAAAGAGAACTCGCCCGTTCTTCACTTCAACCTGACCGTTGCTATAATTGGCAACTGCCTTTTCAATGTCTACCAATCCCAACAACTCATCTTCTGTTGCAGTTGGCAGAGCCTCCAGAATCAACTTGTAATTTGTATGATCTGGAAGAACTTGGTGAGCCTTGTTAGCCAAGATCACCGTCAGATTACCATCAACCCACATAAAAGGAACGCTCATTATTAAAACTCCTGTGATTAAAAACCCTTAAACCAATTTACCTAAATCCTTACCCAAACTCTCACGATCATTGTTAGCATACCAGTCACTCTTGTATCCATAGTAACCGTCTGCTGTTAATGGTTTGCTTCCGATCTCTTGGATGCTTTCTTCATCGACCGCACTAACAATATACTTCAACATCGGTGATTTGTCAACCTCTGCTTGAAGATTTTTTCTCAGGTCTGACATTTTGCCAATCTTGTTAGTATATTTCGATACATTTTCCGACATTTCAAACTCATCATATGAACCGTACACCTGCCCAATCTGGGCATAAAGAGCCATAAGTTTTACATGGTTCTCTTTAATCTTGGCTGGATCACAACCGTTCAAACCATATTTGTGCAAAATCTTTGTCATGTGAGCAAGATAATCATTATTATCAAGACTCTTGAACTTTTCATCACTCATTACATGGTTTGTGAAAAATTCCATCACCATCCATTGATCTACAAGGTCTGAAAGTGTAGAGTTTTGGATAATCTCTCGATAGTTAAACCCGCACATATTAATAACATGATATGCTATTCTTCTGTCTGTATGAGTATTATTCCATCTTGTTTTAGAAGATTCATCATCAGAACTATATTGATTCTGACAATAATTCATGATGGCTTCATACTTGGCTGTTGCCTTAGAAAACTTTTTAACAAGATGATCTACTCTAGGCTTAATCCACTTGGTAAAGTCTACAAGATTATATCCTTGCTTCTTGAGTTTATCAACAGAAGCCTTCTTGATTGCAAACACATTCTTATTTTTGCAAATCTTAGTTAGCAAACCGTCCTCTTCTTTATGCAGCAATCTTCTGTATACATTGTAGATACTGATGCAACCTTCTTCTGCCGCATATCTAGTCATTGGAATATATAGGATCTGGTCACTATCCTCCAGACTATTAAGCAATTCTTCAGACAATTCTCTAAGATGATCAGAATCATTAAGGGCTTTACCAGATAGGCGATTACAATTACTATCACAATCTTTAGAATTTGAGATAATAAAGATTTCGTCAGCACTAATCCTACCAGAGACTCCACCACTTTTGCGAGTCCCAGACCTCATTAGACTACGATAATCTGAAACCTTGAGAATATTATCAGCACCAACATCTTTGATAAGATCATCAAAACCCTTGCCAGAATCAGTCTCAGGATTTTCGCTATCCACCATGAGATAACCAAAACAATTGTTGAGATTGCAATACTTGGTGACTATCTTCTTAGCACTCTCAGCACTTCTAGTATCACACTGGAAAAATACAATCTTATCTTTTCTAGTTGATGCGTTCCAGTAGTAGTTGCTACCTTTACCGTTAAGAGTCTCACTATGGATTTTATCTGTTAGATAAACAAGTCTGCGACTACGATATGTGCCAGACCTAAAATTCATAGCATATAGTTGCTTGTGCTTTCCAAGTTTGTATTCAAGGTCTTTGCCACTAGACAGTTCGTGCTTATTCCCGTCAGGATCAGTCCAACTAGCACCCGCACTATACCCACCAGCAAGATCACTCAGGTTATAGTATGTCTGATATGCTTCTATCAAAGTCTTAGATTCTGCGACCTTAGTGGTCATATCTTCTTTGAGTTGAAGATAAATTTCTTGAGTCTTTTTACGCAGCACATTGATTACATTCTTTGTGTACTGCAAGCCCTCACGACTAACATCCATCTCCAATTCACCAATATCAAATTGGATTTGCAGATATAGTCCAGCATTAAGAATTTCTCTGACTAGATTCTTCCAGTTATCAACATCCGCCCTTTTGAAAGTTCGATTCCACTTTTGAATATTACTATTGGTAGTTTCTTCTTCTTCACCAATAATTTTATCAGAACTAACAGGATAGGCGATATTGCCCATGACCGCAACAACTCCACCAGCATTGTTAGAAGAACTGGGGAATTGATTGTAGTCCGCAGATAGCCTGCCAACCTTCCACCCGTCACCATCAATCACATAGTTATGGTGAGAATATGAATGGTCAATAAGACTATCTTCTGTACCACCTTCAATAATAGGCTTGGTCTTAAAGTAGTGAAAAATTCTTTAGCCTTATGAGAAAACTCACCAAAATCATAATGCTTAACACCAAAACTAATTTCAAGACCATTAGGTTCGCTAGTATCACTAATCCCAAAAAGATTTAGACTAGGTACTCCATTTTCATCCATAGCCGCTATGTAGTTGTACGCTTTGCCATTATAGTAAGAGGTGGTACTAAAACTCTTAGTATAAGCAAATGGACTCTTAGAACCAAGACCAAGGCAGCCAGTAAAATCGTTACTGTCATTCTTATTGGACGCACCATATGTGGTATACAGTTCCTCCATGTCCTTTTGACTAAGCCCAGTACCATAATCACGCACCGTAAAATTAGGATTGGCCTGAGTAGGAAGAATTACCTTAAAAGGATTCTTGTTACCTGCTGCAACATGAGCGTCATAAGCATTAGTAGACAGTTCTCTGATGACTGCCATAACCTTATCGGAATATAGAGAGTCCGAAAGGATTTTAAACATTTTGCTAGTCTGGGCGATGGTGAACTGATTGGTACTATCCATGCCACGGCTGTGAATCTCAACGGTACGATCTGCAAGTTTCATCTATGTAGTCTCCAAAAATTGAAATTGTCCTGTGATAGCCTAAGTATACCATCGGCTTCCTGTGTTGTCAAGCATTAATCTGTTTCTGGATCTTCATAATCTTCTGGATCAACATGATATGGATCGAATTCTTCCTCCTCATCTTCTTCAACTAATTCAAACATAGACATAGTTTCTACCAAATAATTTAACTTTTCGTCTATTTTAGAAAGACTAGTAATTATACTATTGGTTCTTTTTACAAGAACATTATATTTTGTGATTAAGTCTTTATGATTTTTATCTATATGTTTTTTTAACTGCTCTATCAATTTATCGGTCATTGCTTAATCTCCTATATTCTTTGATATCTCCATTTTCTCTGATTCTTAACTCTTCATAAGGAGCAGCTATTCTGCGATAGAATTCTTGTTTTATATTTTCTAATACACCAGTAGCCATTGCTATATTCTTATATGAAATATTTCTCATAACACCCATAATTATTCTAGAAAAACAGTAGTTGATACGTCCTAAAAAATTACTGAAGTCTTGAGGATTATTTAATGATGTTTTATTATCCAATATAGATTCAACCATTATTTTAATAGATTGATCTAATTCTTTTCTTTCTTCTTCGTCAATATATGGCATAAATTTATCCTTTATTCCGTAAATACTGTTGAACACTCACAAGCATAGATATTACAATATGGACATTTTGGCCCAGGTTCTTCATAGGCCCAAGCATTAGCATACCCTTGAAAACTTTCTTCACCAGTATCTATGCAAACTAGCTTGTTTCTACCTTTATATTTAATATAGCCCACATTTGTCCAATGACAGTCCCAAAATTTGATACAGGTCTTTTCATAAATTTTATCCACTAAATTTTGCAGTCTCCTCATAGGCTTATCTTCTTCTTCTAGCATAATAGCCTTTTGAGTAACAAAACCCCAATCAGTAATAGAATATTTGGGCTCCCATACTTTGAGAACCTCCAAATCATATGAGTAAGGTATTTTGCATAATGGTGTTATTAGTCGTGGGGCCAGATTGTATTTTGATAATATATGTTGAAAGTTCCAGGCTTTTTTTGCTCTGCTTTTATTCTTAAAGTTTTTAAAGCCTAAATCTTTGTGACCTTTGATTGGCATAAAGTCACAGTAACCACCAGAGTCACACCAACTGGTGTCTACAGAATAATTGTTATTGATCATTAGTAAGAATAAATATAGACTTTATTACCAGTAATTTCTTCAAGAAAAATAGTTGCATCCACTATATTATGAAAATCACCTATAGCTTTTCTGGCTTTAAAAGCGCCGTCTTTATATATGGCATATATCCTATAGAAAGGATCGTCTAAAGCCTCTTCATCGGTGTTCAGAAACTCTTCAGCAGTTTTAACTTCTTCTATAATTGTTCCTCCCTCATAATCAGGCATTTCTCTACAGGTAACAATTTCAAATGCTTTAAAGTGAGATTTATCAGAAGTATTTTGCACATAACAATTACATAGTCTGTTTGATTTTGTCATCACTATTAATCCCCTGTGCCATAAATTGTCTATACCCCATAAAAACCTGGCTTGTAATTACGCCCATCCCAACGATGAGCGTAACCACAACTCCGCAAACAAATAATGCGAAATCACTCATTAAAATAACTTCCTAGTGATAGAATACTCGGAACCCAAAGACCCACAAAAATGCCTTGCTCCTTAGCGACTTCTGGAGTTCCAAGAAACCAAATGCCAACGCTAAGGCAAAAACTGGCGAAAGCACCAACAAGAAAATAACTCTTACTATTCATATCAAAATCTTTCTGGTTAAAGTTAAAAATCAAATACATCGTAAAACGGTGTATAATCTCACGGGCGAGAGTCGAACTCGCAAGGCAAGATGCCGAGACATTTTAAGTGTCTTGTGTATACCAATTCCACCACCGTGAGGGATACAATGAATGATACCAAAAAATGTTCCGTCTGTCAAGAAGAAAAAACTGAATCATGCTTTGGTTTCAAAAATAAAAAACTAGGTAAATTACAAAGTAGATGTAAAGAATGTCAGGCTAAATATCATAAACAACACTATGAATTAAATAAACAAAGATATCTATATAAAACAAAAATTAGAAACAAAAAATACAAAAAGGAGAATAAAGACTTTATCAATAAGTACAAAAGTAGTAAAGGCTGCAAATACTGTAAAGAAAAAACTCCTGTTTGTTTAGATTTTCATCATAAAGACCCAAAGGTAAAAGAAGCAAATATTTCCAGAATGAAGAACAGTTCACATTCAAAAAAAACTATTTTAAAAGAAATTTCTAAATGTACTGTTGTTTGCTCTAACTGCCATAGGAAACTTCATGCTGGAATTATCAAATAAAATTTAAGTCCTTTGCTACTAAGAGTTATTGTACCATGCAACACAGAATTTGTCAAGATACAGTTTGGTTTTTCTTTTTTCCAAAACATACGCACCAATAAATGGTATTTCTTTCAGAATATGAAAATCCACAACCAATATGTGTCATTGATTTATTCATAATATTTCTTCTGTGGCCTGGACTCCATAGCCAAGTTTTCATTACGCTTTTTTCATCCTTTTGTCCATGTGCAATATTTTCAGCAACACTACTAAATCCCAGCTTCATTATGTTTCTTATGTTGCTGTGACTCAAATTATTATCCTCTGCCATTTTTTGAGACCATTCAGAAGCATATGACATTAGTTTATCGTCTATTTGAAGGTCTGGTATTTTACCAAACCAAGATTTTTGTCTAGCCTCATTATGTAATTCTACTAATTTAGACAAGTTGGGGAAAGTATATATCATCCTTGAATATATCCTTAAAAAGATTTGAAAACAACTTTGGTTTATATTAAGATTTTTGAGGCAAAAATATTGCTAACAGCAAATAAATCCACAAAATAATACTTCCCGTCATTATTGTTCCAACGACAGTAGCAATTCTCAATAAACTTACATCTATCCCAGTATAATCAGCCAGTCCTGCACAAACTCCAAAGATCATCCCGTTTTTTTTGTTTTTTTGTAATTTACTAATCATAATATTTTAACCATTCCATAAAGTGTGATTCTGAAAAACCTGTTGTCTTAGCTATCTCTATAAATTTATCTGTCTCTCCATACGGTTCTAGCAACAAAATAGTTGGATATCCTTCAACATCAATATTGGATGGAGATGAATCGTGATCATAATAATCAACATTAAAATTCTTTACAACTGATGTATTGTTTTGAATAAATTCTTTTAACTGTGTACACTGTTGACACCAATCTGTTCCAAAAATAACAAGATATTTATTTTTTTTCATGTTTATTTATCCATTCTTTAAATTTATTAATACTAAATCCTCTAAGCTCTCCTATTTTTTTATTATCATCAAAAATGAATGAAGTAGGATAAACTTTTATATTTAATTTATCTATTAGTTCTGGATTATTATCTATATCAATATATTGGTATACAAAACCTTCTATAATATTAGGATTTTTTTGTAAATATTGTTTTTGTTGAACACAATATCGACACCAATTTGCTCCCACTACTATTAATTCTTTAGCTAGACATTGATTTGATACAGACAATAGTAAAAAAGTCAAAATATATTTCATAATAATACTTCTTTTGTTGAAATAATATTATATACACTTTTTGACCATACTTAATATTATATCAGCAGCACGGTTAACATGAGTATACATTCCAGAAGTATCATCAGAAACACAATAGTCTGAATTTTTAATGTAGAATTTACCATTTTTTTCTTCAAATCTTTGAGTATAATCATTTTTTCCGTATAAAGCACAAGGTCTATATATGATTATGTCATCACAGTTATCAAGTGTGACGATATAGTTTTCTACTTCTCTTTTTTTAATAGCATATTCTTTAAGTGGATTTTGATTATTCATTCCTTGTATAGAATTTGCTTGAGCAGAAATGGTTGATACAAAAACATATTTCTTGTATCTAAGATAGTCATGTGTATTTTTAAATTGATCAATGTTATAGCAAGAAAAATCTACAACTAAATCATATTCAATTTGTCTTGATAGTTCTTTACATAATTTTTTATTATTTCTGTCTATTAAGATATGTTCTGTAGACGGGAAAAGTTCTGGGTTTGTAATATTCCTGTTTGCTAATGTTATATTAATATCTTTCTTTTTTTCTAATAGTCTTTCTACAAATGCCCTACCAAACATTTGAGTCCCACCCAATATTAAGATATTTGTTTTTTTCTCGAAAATTGGTAGATTAAATTCTTTTGCAATTTTATATGCATCTTCATTGAACAATGTGTTAAATTCCACATCTTTAGTAAAAGGCCAATAAGTTTTATTAGGCCATTTTTCTGAAAAAGTATTATCTGGCTTAAATTTTTTTCTTACTAAGTCTATATTTTTGCGTATTGCTTTTGCAGGAGTTGAGTGCAGCCAACCCACTATTGCGAATCTATCATATGACGAACCAGCAAAAGCATGATATGTTATTGGGGTTATTTCAAAACACAACAAAGAATTATTTGTGGCTTTAATAGTGTTGAAAAGTTTTCTTTTATCGTCAAATATATCAGTACCCCCATCGCCAGTGAAAGAAAGCTCTGGATTATTATTAAAGTAATAAAGAAAAGCAACGCTCCTCATAACCTTCACAAAATCATCGTCTTCATCATTAGCATATGGAGCATTTATTAATTGATATTTCTTCTTAGTTTTCATAAAAGAGCAAATATTAAAATCTGAGTGCAAAAAACCCTTTTTTGCTGGAGCATCATGAACATGAAAACTTAAAGCTATATATTTTGTTAGAATCAAATCAAATATTTGTTCATTAAATTCTTTCCAAAGATCACTCGTAAAAAAATCTGTTCCTTTTTTTATTTTTTCGTTTGGAATATTTTCTAATTTACCAGCATAATCTGTTTTACTATTTTCTAAATCACAATATCTTTTAGTTCTTTTTGTATTTTTTATGCAATCGTTGACAATAAGATTATAAATATCTTCATTAAATACATTGTGTAAAACATAATGGTGATACGGAAAACTATATTGTTCAATAGAAACATCTTGGCTTATGTATGGATGTTCTTTTAAGATATTTATCATATTCTAATTGTTGTTTGATTTATTATTTCGGTTATAGTGTTAGGGTTTATACCTACTACCATAAGATAGTAATCATAGATATTCATATTGTCTATCATGTTATTCCTCTCTATAATTAAACATATATTCTTCTGTCCAGCTTATATATTTTGTTATTATTTGTTTTAGTCTTTTTTCTATATTCACTGATTTTTTTTCTATTTGTGTACAAAGATGCCCGCTTTTTTGTATTCTAAAAATGTTATTAATATTGCTCAATGTACTGTTAGGGTTTTTACATAAGTCCTCGTATCTAACTAAATAATAATTTTTAGCTATATTTGGCATATCTTTTTTTAAGAACAATAATTTCCTTTGTCTCATTTGAAATATATTACAATGACGAGTATTATTTATCCAATATCTATCTTCATATATTTCTTTACCAAGATTATTTCCGTGCTTTTGTTCATCATACACAGAATACCATTCGTTGAATAAAAAATTTTTTATGTTTTTTCTATTTGTTTCTGGAACATGATATGGTCTTTTTATCATAGAATTAATCCAGTTATATGGATTTCTTACTATTCCTAAAAATAATGTTCGATTTTCTTGTTTTATTTTGTGTTTTTGATGTCCAAAAAAATGTTTATATCCAAAACGCCAGGTTAATTCTAAATCAAAACATTCTCTAATAATTGTTTCTAATAATTTAGTTCCACTGTTTCTTTCTCCGTATATGGTAAAATATTTTATCATAAAGTATTTGTTTATTATATCTTGCTTTTGTTTGCTATTCTATAGAAACAATACCATACAGATAAATCAACAACAAGTACAACCCACCACACACTCAATACTTCCCATATTGTATGACTCATTTTTCCTTTATCTTTCTAAAAATCTTTTCATAGTTTTCATCATATAGTTTTTTATTAACAGGTCTTGGTTTATCTCCTTTTCCGTTCTGACTCATTTAAGCCTCCAAAACGTAAGACCAATATCTACTATCATCCTTGCCCTGCAAATGATCCCAATAAGCACACCGAGCAATATAAGAAGGCGTTTTCAACTTGCCACAATTAACCATCCAATGTCGTTCAGCTCTTTTATATTTACTAATACCTTCCTTGCTTTTAGTATATGTCAGATGCTCCATACCATATAACCGAAGCATATGTACATCCAAACATAGTGTACGGGCCTCATTTGGATGGATCATTTCAAGAGCAAAACTAACCTTTGCCATACCAAGACCCATAATCTTGTTTACGATCTCGTCACGCTTCTTAACGTGATACTTCTTAGTGGTCAGATAAAAATCTTTAGGATTAGCCCAAAACTGTGCAGCAAAGTCCCAAATATACTTGGTGCGATTATTATGAAGCCCTACTCCTGATCCTGCTAGTTTTTCTCGCAAGGTTTCTTTGTTGTCTATCCATTCTTCGTAGTTTTTAATGGCATTGTAACCGTAGCAATTCCCCTTCCAACTAGTATGAACAGAGCAGTAAGCAAAGAGATAGCGCCTAAAAATATCACCGTGATTCTGTGGTCGTACACCCTCCCAGTACTCCTTATATGCTGAAATCTTTTCTTTAGGAAATGTTGCAAAGAACTCATCTGCTCGACTCCGACAATAGGTGGTTTTTTTAGTAGTCTTTTCCAAAACGGTTTCCATCATAGTCTCCAAAAAGTAGCAATTCCTGTGATACGTTCCATTCTACACTACTAGTATCGGCTTGTCAAGTCGTGTTCTTTAGAATATTGCTTATCCTACCGTCAATCAAGTCGTATATATTATTTCTATTTTTTATCATGCGTTTTTTCAAAAAAGTTATATCTAATTTTGGATTTCTCAAATTCTCAATACCTCCCTTATCACTCACACGGAATTGAAAATTCTTATATTCAATCATTTTAGTTGGAGGGTTTTTATGAAAATAGAAATTAATATAGCTTTCATCGTTCCATATTGGTTCATGTTTATGTTTTTTGTTTCTGTCTATTAATCCAATTATTTTAGTGCAAAAATTCAATATATTTTGTTTTTTACCACCAAAGAATTGTGCATGATAATACTGCTGATCTAGTTTGGTGTCATAACCTATATAACAGCTTGATCTAGCATAACGATCATAAGGCTTTTGATCTTTCATTCCAATTTTATTATCAAAATGTTCTGAGGCACACATATCTCCTATAAACCATTTCTCATCAAAAGGAGAAACTATATCGGTATCTGCATCAAAATAAAAAATATAATTAGAGATAATGTTTCTTAATGAAAGAATATTTGTGTACTTAGCATAAACACCATCACTCCAAGATCTACATTTATAATAAACTGGGGATACATATTTTGATTCTTCATCAGACAAATATTGGTAAGGATCTTCATTTCCAAAAATATAAAATTTTACATTACTATTTCCACGATAGTAGTATAAAAATTTTTTGATAAACCTAATGCCTAGAGGCAAGTATCCATTGCTAGCTAAAAGAACAATACTGATTACCATTATATTGACATTACTCCCCTAGCTTTTTTAAAGATTTTATTTATCATATCTGGATTTTTTGTTTGTTCCTTAAAGTGTTGGCTAATTTTGTATATCATAAAATCATTAGGATTTTTTGTAATTTCTAACCACCCTATGAAATAATTATATATCCTATCTTCTATTGCTAAGGGATATTTTACACCGTTTGGCCTACCAAATCTGTGAGTCCATTTTAGCTGTGGAATACATATGGATTCTCCCCCATTCCTTCTTATTTTTTCGTGTATATAGCCTTCTTCTCCACCGAAACCTATAAAATTTTTATTAAAACCTGGCCAATTAGATTTTTTACAAGAAAATATACCAAGACCCATCATTCTTGTTTTAAAAGGTTTTCCAATTTTTATTGCTTCTTCATTTATTCCCCATGTTCCATACATATGATCTCTCCATATTTCATCCATGTGGGTTGCAGCAATTGCTCCACCCTCANANCNTAGAGGCCCAGATATTATATCTTTAGTATCTGGGTTTTTATTGTAATAATCAAGTAAACTTGCTATAGCTCCAGCGTGTAATAAAACATGAGAATCCATACATAATACATACTCTCCCTCTGCTTTTTTGAAAATTTCCTCTCTGACGCTTGTACTCTTTTTTTCTGTGTATGTATCATATTTTGCATTTGTTGCTTGGCATAGCTGTTTCACAAATGGGCCATGTTGACTCATAGGATTGTTGTCTATAACTAAAATTTCTGTATTTTGTGGTAGATTTTGATATAGTTTCAATGCCACTATGGAAAAGTAAACTCCATCGTAATCATCATATGTAGACATACCTATTGTTAGTTTAGTCATTTATTCAATGCGTTATACAGTTCTAGCATCTCCATATAGGTATTTAAAAGTAGGAAACCTTAGACTAATACCACCATCTTGGTTTTTAGTTTCTTCAAAGTATTGTACCTGAATTACCTTACCTAATATCTTATTCTTATCTTGATAAAAATCTTGTCTTTCTTCTATAGTAAATCCACTACCAACTCTGACAAGATGATCTTTATGAGAAATATATACACAACTTAACATCTCTTCCTCATATTCTGCACCATTCTTTACATATCGGAATGGCCCATTCTCTACCCCTACAACCTCGTATTCGTCATCGTTAAAGGCTTTATACTTTAAAAGGTCTTTAGACCGTTTGCCTTTATATGGAGCGTCTTTACGCAGCATAAGTCCTTCATATTTTTCTTTTGTAGACTTTTCAATCCATTGGTCAAAATCATTATCGTCCTCAACCCTATCTTGTTCAAGAA
>JGI10211J14876_10000809_pt1 | contig 13576 bp, 13 predicted proteins | sample Etolagsediment_FD_14876 | JGI IMG/M metagenome (IMG submission 14876)
CCGTCACTAGTTGTAGAGTCGCCACTAGTTGTAGCGCCGTCACTAGTTGTAGAGTCGCCACTAGTTGTAGCGCCGTCACTAGTTGTAGAGTCGCCACTAGTTGTAACACTGGTCATAGTTGTTAATGTTTTGCCCGTTGTTAAATCACATGTACATGAGCAATCTAAGTTCGCGTCACAAACACATGTACATCCGTTTAAATCGCATTCTATATCGGCGTAAACTCCAAAAATTAACATAAAAAAAATTATAAGTTTTCCTGTCATCATTATTTCATATCATACTTTAAGTTTTAAGTTAAAAATTTTAGTATATGTCCACAAATATCTCTATTAATTTTCAATCTAAAATATAAAAAAGCATAACACATCATTTTTTCTTCCATTATTTTATTGGTAATACGAAATGAATTTGCTGACAACATGTCAAAATTTATTACCTTATTAACAGGTTTAAAAGTAAAATGTGGTATATCCTCTCTTTCCCAAATTTTTTCAAAATGTATATGAGCAATTCTCATCGCTTTTTCATGATTAACCCTTAACAAATAATATAGAAATTTATATATTTCGTCCAACGAAATACCGTAATTCCTCATTAAATATAAAATATTCAATTTTGAATAATGATGAGGGATATAAAGAATGCTACTTGCATTCGGATTTCCAAGCACCACCTGCATTTTCCATGATAGATTATCATTCATCGCAATATCTGACATTTTAATATTTTTGTGTCTTGTTACAATGTCCCAATTCCACATTCTATTCTTAAAATATTTCAAAATATCAATATTCAAATATGGGTTTGAACTCATTTCTCCAAAATTCCACAAAAGATATTTGTATTTTAGAAGAAAATCAAGTGTAATATTAATATTTCTTGATATTTCATTCATATTTAGTTTCGTGGTGAGTTTATTAAAATGAGGATAGTTTTCAAAAAAATTCCTCGTTATATTCGGATTTTGAGCCAATCCACTATGTGACCACCTGAATAAATGATATTTCAAAACAAAATTCAAATCTAATGATGGATTTTTCGATACATGATACATACTCCATTTTTTATCAGGATATTTCAACAAATGCTCACCCCTAAAGTTCAAATTCATTGATACAAAATCCCACCTTATATTATCCATTTCAGCTAGCTCCTCAATTGTAAATGAAGGATTCGCTGATAATAATACCCAATCCCACTTAAACTCCTTGTATTTATCAATGAAATCTAAAGTAAGCTTCATATACCTAGAAATATGAAAACTATTAAACAAATGCCTTTTTTTTTCATATTTAATAAACATTTCCATCGTAAAATTCTCATTTTCCGATATAGCCCTCCAATTCCATTTACCTTCAGGATAACGTTCAATTAAACGTTCTAACATATTATATTTGAAACAACTCATGTTCTGTCATGAAACAGTAATGAAAAATAAACAAAGTAATAAATAAATCATTTTTTTTCCTCAATACAACAAAATTGATTTTATTTTTATTTAAAAAAGTAGTTATATATTGAATAATATGTCTGAATTTGATGATATAAGTACCAGTAGTAGTGAATCTTTGGAAAATATTAGGAGGTTGGACACTCCTGATTATCCAGTAACGCCTCCATGCGAAGAAAACGAAGTTAATAAAGTGCCAACTATTATTTTAGTATCAGTTGAGTCTCCATTCAATGCATATTGGCCATGGATACTTTTGAGGAATATCCAATATGCTATTCAAGCAAACAAACATGCCGCTTATTTGGGTGATGTAACGTGGACTCCTCATATTTGTAATACACAATTTGTGAAGTGGGGATTTAATTCTTATATTGGAGATAGTGTTGGGGAATTAGCTAATAGATTGACAGGAAATCGTGTTGAGAAGTATGCGATTGGTAGAAAACAAACGTTAATTAATACAAATGCTATTAGGGCATCTCATGTTAATAAGATTGTTTGTTACAACGATTTCGGAATTAGTTCTGGGATGCAAGGTGCAATTGATACGGGAAAGGAAAATGGAGTTGAAGTTGAGTACCGAAAGTTGCCGGAAGATATGATGTCTGAGATTTTCGGACAATCTTTCAAATCCACTTTTATTCCAGTTTTGACTACACTTGTTAAATACGGATTACTCAGTTATGGGTTCTACCGTTTAATGATTGTTACTAATTCACCAACAGCGCGTATTGTGACAAAGGTCAAAAAATCGTCTCTAATGAGTAGTTTTGCTCGACAATTCCGAAAACTTTTTGGAAGAGTTGAGTAAATTTTAATTTTATAATACATTGATCAATCAAAACATTCTTTTTGTATTGAGTTCTTCTTCATCCTGTTTGTTTTTGCGTTTTCTCTTATCCACTCTATCCAAAGTTCCCTTTTTGTATAGTGAAAATTTGTTAAAAGACAAAACATAAAAATCTAAATCGAATTGATATTTCTCAATAAATTCTAATGTAATATTTGGATTTCTCGAAATAAGCATCCAACACCATGGAAAAACCTTATTGGCTTCAATATCTTCCATCTTAATTCCCACATTTTTAGAAAGTTCTGACCAATCAAATTTCGTCCCATCAGTCATATGACTTTTAACAAACCCAATGGTAATATTCGGATTAGACGAAACGGATTTCCAATTCCACGGTCTTTTTGGATTAGCTTCAATTATATCCATTGTAATATTCGGATTTCGCGACAAAGCACACCAATTCCACGAAATATCAGGAAATCTCACTACAAACTCCCACGTAACCGTTGGATTCGCTGATAGACCCCATGAATTCCACGGTAGATGGTAGTTTTCCTCGAACATATCAATTGTTAATTTAATGTTCTTGGAAATAGATACCCAATTAATGTCATGTTTATCCTTTAATTTTCTAATAGATTTCAGAGTTATATTTGGATTTTCTGAGAAATGAATCCAAGACCATTCCCTGTGTAAATTCTTAAAAATATAAGACGGTCTAACGTTTTTATTCGAAGAAATATGCCAGAAATTGGGGAAATTATCCCCATACTTCTCAATATCTCTCAAAGTCAAATTCGGATTCATACTAAAAAAATGCCAGAATTTATACTCTTCAACATTCAAATCCATATAATCCTTTGTCAACTTTAACAATTTCGGAATAAACAACGTTTTAGGTTTCAATTCAGATTCAATAACATCTTGAATTGAAACAATCCCATTGCGCAAAATATTTGGCCAACTCCAATGTTTATCAGGATACTTATCAATCAATGACAACTTGAAATGTTCATTTTGTGATAATCCCAACCCAAATGACCATCCCTCATCCGGATATTTTTCCAAAAGATATTCTAAAATATTCATATTTATTACAAGTCATAATGTAATGTTATAATAAAAAAATCAATTTTCTTTTGAAAATGTTGACCTCCTCGGGCGTTTACGAGTGACAACTTTCATTTTCTTTTTTCGGAGAGAAATGCCTTTCCAAAACCAATTCATATATTTATACTCATCAATTAAAGCATAAGGGAAATTTTCATTCATTGAAAGATGCGCCCAATTAACTTTATTGAAATAAACCATTTTAATAAAGTTATGTATGTAAAAACTCGGACTTAAATATGGGCTTCTACAAATAAAATCCCAATCCCAATCTTTGTCAAAATATTTTTCAATAATGTCTCCACTCAAACTAGGATTTCGTGACAATTCTTCAAAAGACCACTGTTTGTGAATATTTTGTTCCACAAACTCACTAAATTCACTTTTCGAAGCATTCAATGAATTTGAAGAAAGTCCATAAGATCCCCAATACCACCTTTTGTTCATATTTTTTTTAATAAAAGGAATAGTGAGATGTTTGTTTTTTGATAGATAATCATATGACCAATTAATTTTCGGGTTCTCATCGATATGTTTGAGAGGAATAATTGATGATAAAAAATCAATAAAATTATTATCTTCAATTTTATCTTTCGAAATATCACTCATCCTGAAATTTGGATCATGTACAATTACACACAAGTCATTCTTATACATATTCAAAAGAATCTTGTTATAATCTTTTGAAAAATAAATCACTTTTTTTAACAAAAAAAACTATTAGATGATAACAACCTAAACCGCAATCGGTCATGCCATTTATCAATAAACTCCATTGTAAGATTCGGATTTAAAGATAAATGATAAAAAGACCAAGATTTATTAGGATTCGCTTCTATTATTTTCAAAGTAATATTCGGATTTTTTGACATAACATCCCATTGCCACGACATATCCGCATCTGCCAAAATGTCATCCCAAGTTACATTTGGATGCGCCGAAATACTACCCCAATCCCAATCCTCATCTGGAAAACAATTAACCATATCCAAATTAAACCCCTTATTCTTCGACACCTCCCTAAAATCCCAATCCTTATCCTTATACCTCAACAATATATCTAAATTTAAATTGGGATTTTTCGATATATCAGACAATGACCACGGTTTATCTGGATTAGCTTTATATCATCCATTGTAATCCCTTCATTTCTTGATATATAATCCCAATGCCATATCTCCTCGGGTTTCGAATTAATAAATTCCATTGTTAAATTAGGATTTAATGACAGCATAAATATTCCAAACTTTATCCCATAACCTCTCAACATCATCCATTGTTACATTCGGGTTAGCAGAAACACCAACCCAATCCCAACGTAATTGTGGGTTTTCTTCGATAAACCATAAAGGAATCTTCGGATTCTTAGATAATTCGTACCAATTCCAACGTTTATGTGGATATTTTTTCAATAATTCTAAAATCATAATTATAAATTTGTGTCTTCAAACTTTTAAATTACCTTTCTTCTTCTGGAGTAAAACAAACTGATATTTCGTAACCATCATCTCCAAAAATTTCATCAAAAGAGTTTTCGTTTACATTTTCAAAATCCTTCAAATATTGTAAAGATAATTTATTAGAATCTGTACTTTCACCAATAATATATTCTCCAAGTTCATCCCTTGATTCTCTATATTCATGACAAGAAAGATCAAACTTTTCTAGAATATTATCAATGATCTCATTAATATATGTATACGTCCGATTTCCAAAGTTTACGGAACCGTCAAACACATAATCAAACCAATCGGATGTATCAGATTCATTTTTAATATCTTTAATAGTATCTTTGTAATATTCATATTTAGAATCTCCATACTTTTGTTGGACTTTTTCGATATACTCTTCATATGTGCCAAAAGAAAAATCAATATAATCTTCTAAAAATTCTTTTTTCAGAAAATCTTTATACGACATTGGTTTTTCATCACATTTCTCAACATATTCAACATATTTTTCTCTAGAATGGTTCTTCCTAAGTTTATACAAATCTTCTAGTGTATTATATTTCTTCATTTCATAAATATCAATCAAAATTTGATTGTCTTGGCGAATTTGTTTTACAATTGCTTCTTCAATTTCTTTATAGATTTCATAATTATGTTTCTTAATAAATTCAATAGCGTCATCTACATTACCAATATTTACACCAATATACATATTTATTTCAAATAAAATCATAAACCCACAAATTATAAAATCATTTTTTTAACCAATAAACGAGTTAATAAGTTGACTAGCAATATATCAATCTATAAGATTCATCAGCTTTTCTCTTGCGTTCAGCAACAATCTCTTTTTTAGCATCTTCTTTGATTTTAGTCAATAAATTCTCAGACAATATCACAAATCTTAATACCACTATTACGTGTGAGTTCTTTCCAATTAAATGGTTTATCCAAATTCTTCCTTACAATTCTAATTGTCATATTTGGATTTTTCGAAATCCCAATCTCTATCTGAATAAAGTTGCAAAAGTTTTTCAAGACAATTCATATTAAATCATTATAATACATAAACTCTAAAAGAAATAAAATTCATTTTTTTACAAATAAGAAATCCTACTACGTTTACGTAGACCATTAGAATGTGATTCAGCTTCACTTACTTTGTAAAAATCTTGTTGACACAAAAGTGTAAGTTTATTTCTTGAAAGCATACCAAAATCTATTCGTTCCTTATGATCCTTGATAAATTCATATGTAATATTCGGATTTAAACTAACACAAGACCAGTTCCACCTATATTGTGGATTATCAAGAATATCCTTCATCGTAATATTTTTCGCACTTGAAATACAATTCATAACACATTTATCATGAAGAGTAAGACGTTCTGTATTCCATTTCATAAAATCCATTGTAATATTGGGATTAAATCCCACAGAAGACCAAATCCAGATTGGATCATCAACATTACATTGAATATCCTCCATTGAGATACCCTCATTTTTTGAGATGGCGTACGCCAACCAATTTTTATTACTATTTAATATGACAAATTGGTAATTAATACTTGGATTGTAAGACATACACCAGAAATCCCAAGGAAGATCTGGATGGTCATTAACAACATCTGGTGTCATTATTGGATTCATCGAAATACGTGACCAATTCCAATCCTTTTTCGGAAATGCGATGATATGATCAATATTCAAATTTGGATTGCTTGATACACTGTTCCATTTCCATGGAAATTCTGGGTGACCCAAAATATCCTCGATCGTTATACCTTTATTTGCTGACAGGAATGTCCAATTCCAAGGTTTATCCAAGTTTTTTTTAACAAATCTAATGTTAATACTTGGATTTTGTGACAAAGATTGCCAACACCACCTCATTCTAGGATTCGCCATAACAAATTCAGGTGTAATCAATGGGTTTGCTGAAATTCCTTTCCATTCCCATTTTTCTTTTGGGTACATTCTGATAAGTGTAATTAAAGGATTACAATGTAATAGGTTATTCATGATGAACAAGTGGATCATGAATAATTTCAAAAAATAAAAATCAATTTTAATTATTAAATCATTAAAGCATTAAAGGCTAACTTCCCGAAATTCCCAGATAATATCCTTTGATATACGTTTCTTTTTTCTTTCAAGAATTCTGGATTTTACCTTATTGAATAATGTGAAACTGTTTCTGGAGAGTTTGTCAAAAGATATCAAATCGTATTTTATGCCTTTGTTATCTGTAAATCCACAATGATTTTCAATAAATTGAATTGTTATATTCGGATTTTCAGATATACCTTCATATTTCCATGGAAATGATGGACAATCTTTAATATCATTCATAGTGATATTTTCATTTCTCGATATTGCATACCAATCAAACAAATCAAATTTATCAATATTTTTTTGGATGAAATCAATTGTTATATTCGGATTACCCGATATAAGTTTCCAATCCCAATCCAAAGTCGGATTATCCTCTATTATATCCAATGTTATATTTGGGTTGTTTGAAAGATACCTTACACTTACACCTCTACCACTGAGATATTGTCTGTAAAAATCAAAAGTAACATTGTGATTACACCTAAATACAGTTTCCCATATCCAATATACATCACCTTTAATCCAACTTTCTTCTAAATCTTGTAAAGAAAATGTGGGATTTTTGGATAATGTATCGCTGAAAACATAACTGAACATTCTGGGATGTGTTTTATAAAATTCAAGTGTCATATTTGGATTCTCCATAAGAGATTTCCTATTCCATAAAAGGCTCTTATTTGCTGTAACTAGATCCAATGTAATGTATTTATTTTTTGATAACTCATTGTAATCCCATTTGAATAAATATTTCAAAATAATTACTTCATCAACATAGATATGTCGAGATAGAAGAGTCCAGTTCCAATCCTTATCTTTGTGTTTTTCTACAAATTCGATTGTAATATTTTCATTGGCTGATACGCCATTGTACCAATCCCAAGGTTTATTTGGGTTTTCCTCTATAATTTCCATTGTTATATTTGGGTTTCTTGAAATGAAAGTCCAATTCCATTTCCGTCTTTTGTACTTGTTTGTTAAATGTATCAAAATATTGGATTTCATATTTAGTATAACTAAAAAATATGTTAAGTTAAACTAGTGTAATATTATGTCAGATAAAGAAAAAATGAGTACAGATAGATGTATTGCAAGTTTTAATGTAAGATTCTGCTTTTTACGGAACTAAAAATTTTTATACTAAATCTACAAGAAATGATGTTATTAAAACATTATTTGATAATTTGCCAAGTGAAAGTATATATAAAAGTAAATGTCAAAGACTTTCAAATAGACTTGGAACTTTTTTTTAACCGATTATGATTAGATTCCAACACTCTTCTTTTTCCTATCTTTTCTTCTGGTTAAGGTTATTCTTTCTACTTTTTCTCTATTCTCATTCAAATAATCGGCTGCTTCTTTTCCTTTATCAATATTGCCAAAGAAATTGGCGAGTTGTTGTTGGAGACTTTTTTGACTGAGAGGTTTTTTATATTTACCGGTTTTACATCTTAATTTTCCACCATTTATATTGACATCTTCTACTTGATTTTTATTCATAAAATCTGTTATAAGTGGGGTTAATTCTTTTTTTATTAGATTGAATTTTTTGGTGGCTTCTCGTAATTTGCGTAGGTCGTCGTCAAGTTCAAGCCATTTTTTTACATTTTTTTTGAACTCTATAAAATCTGGATTTTGATCTGTGAAAATAATATTATCAGTATCCATTATTGTTATAAAATTAGATTTTACTGACTTGGAAACAAACACAAAAATTGATCATTAAAAATTCATGTTTAATATCAAACAACTATTAAACATGACTGACTACATTGGTTATTACGAGTATGCTAACGCTATTTATGACAAACAAAAAAACAACAGATTTATGAGAATGTTTTACGAACTTTACGGTTATCTAATATCTTTGGATGATATTGATAATATGATAATTAAGCCAAATTTGGACAACAATATTGTGGTTGAATATCTTATCCATATAAATGAATTTAATTCATTTTGTAAAAAAATCAGGGAAGAATTTGGAAATATTTCTACGTTTGAAATAATAGATGATATTTTTACCTTTATTGATTACATTCCTCATATGGATGATGTACTTTTTTGGATAATACGTTATGGTATGAAGATTACTAAAAAATGGATTCATGGTGATAAGAAAAATGGTATCATTTGTCTCAAACTTAGAGATGAAATATTTATTGGTGTAAAAGATAATCCAGAAACCAAATCAACAGATGAAATAAAAATTTTGGATTTTATTCATAAACATAATCTTCAAAAAGCAATTAAAAACAAAAAACGTAAACATATTTTGACACGCTTCGACAAAGTGATAAAAGCTGTCAGTTAAAGAAAGAAACAGAAGCGAATCTACATTTCTTGATCTTGAAACAAAATTATAAAATATTATATTTTAACATATTATTATGATTAAAATATAATTACTTTTAAAAGATAATTTTGAAAAAATGTGGAAAATTGTCATTTTTCGTGATTTTTTGTGATTTTTTATTTTTTATTTTAATTAATTTAATTAATTTTATAAAAAAAATGTCGAAAAAATCACGAAAAACGACAAAAAATGTCGAAAAAATGTCGAAAAAAATAGAAATTAATTCGAAATTAATTCATTTTTTCTCGTCTTGAAAAAAAATAGTTTTCAGAGGTTTTGAAAACTCTGAAAACTAGCAAAAATTAGCACCGAAAAAACCACCATACCGTGTGAAGTTTCAAAATACCATAACGTCGTTCAGAAAAAACACCATACCGTAACCCTTTTAAAAACCAATAACGTCGAAAACAGCCTAAAAATACCTTACCGTTAACGTGAAAAAAACTCTGAAAATTAGTTTTTTAGTTTTCACTAGTTTTGGAGTAATAGACGTCAAATCATGTCACAACGTTATAGTAAAAAAATCTAATAACGTATTTTCGACACTTTTCCATATAACGTCGGCTGTTTAAAAACGCATTTTTCTACCCAAAAACACTATTACGTTAATTTACATTTTTAAGGGATACGTTATAGGTAAAAAAGACAGTTTTTAACACCCTTAAATACTATACCGTTAACACACCTAAAAAACGGTATACGCTATTAGATTCAGAAAATGAAAAAAGTGTCCCTTTTGACCCAAAAATACCATAACGTTAACACGACGAAACCAACCATAACGTTGACGGTCTTTCGACGCGTTTTTTGGCTCCAAAATCCAATACCGTAAAAAAGACAAAATACCTCCGACGGTATTGTGGAAAAAGACAGTTTTTTTGGCCTAAAATCTAATACCGTTAAATGACATAAATACCTCCGACGGTATGGTGGAAAAAGACAGTTTTTTTCGGGCAAAATCTAATAACGTAAAATTGTAGTTTCGACCGTATACGCTATTAGATTTACCGACCGTCCAAAATCCAATACCGTCTCCGAAACTGCCCAATTTTCGATTTTTCATGAAAACAGTTTTGTTGCCAGATTTGTAATTTTTAATCTTTGTTGAAACTGTTTTAAAAAACACATAAAAATACAGGTAATTATTGTTTTTTCTAAAATGTGTAAAAATCGGAATTTTTTCTTTGGTGAAAAAAATTGGTCAGCAAGACTTTTTTTTAAAAAGCATAAAATAAAAAAAATCATTTCGCATTTTCAAAAAATGGAAGTTTTCACGATTTTCAAAAAATGATCAAGAACTCACTAAAAAAAGCTATATGACCTTTTCTAAAATGTTGTCATCAAGAAAATTATAATTATTAACTTTAAAAACAGGGGTATAAGGATAGGGTTTTTATGAATTACCACTTTTAAAAATCATCAAGAGAATTCGATTTTTCCGGTGCCGAAAAATCGCGTTTTCGATTTTGACAAAACGCGAAAAACGTTTTTTGAACCTGTAAACCCATTTTTCAACTTTTTCATTATTTAAAACAACAATATACCAAAGAAATATAAAAATCGCTAAAAAAATCATCAAGAACTGAAAAAAATGATCAAGAACGTGTAGCATTTAAAGCTATATCGCGTTTTCGTGTATATAGCTTCAAAAATCGCGTTTTTTCGAAAATGTGTTTTCACCTAATTATTGATAAAACATATATATACATGTATATACACAAATTACAACAAACTAAGTTAAAAGATAAAATATGAAAACATGGTCATAAAGATACGATAGAAATTGTCTTTCATTTTTCTGGAATTGAAAAAAATATCTAATATTAGGAATTTCAAAAACCTCGTGAGACATTTTATTTCCAATTTCGAAAAAAATAAATCCCTATACTTTTTCAAAAAAATATTGTCAAAAAAACAAGTTTACCATAAAAGTATACAATTTAAAGACATTATTATCAACATTTCTTTATAAATTATATCAAGAAATGTTTAGTTTATTCCGGAGTAAACAAATTTGTTGGCCTAAAGTTGGCTTTTTTTTTAGCACTTTGTACTAACAATACTTTTTTTCTAAAAAAGTATATATGGTATTGATTATTGGTTCGCATATGAATCGAAAGAGTAAGAATTATGATAGTATAACAGATGCAATTAAGGGTGAGAGTAAGATTGGGGGAAGTATTATTCAGATTTTTTTAGGGAGTAGTGTAAAAACAACTTTAACTGAAAAGTTCAGATTGACAGTTAAAGAGATAAAAGAGATTAAAGCTGCGAAAAAGAAGTACAATGTTAAAATAGTCGTTCATGGAGTACTCACCTTAAATATGTGTTCTCCGTTGGAACGTCGTTATCAATGGAATATTGATAATCTCGTTTATGATTTGGAACTAAATGAGAAGATTGGTGGTTTGGGAGTTGTTATTCATATGGGAACGCGTAAAACAAAAAACTTTGATCTCCCTTATAAAAAGGCTGAATCCAACTATGTAAAAAATGTTAAAGAGGCACTTAAGAGAACAAAAGGGATTAAGTCTAAAGTTATTCTTGAGACATCTTGTAATCAACCGAATAAGATAGGTGGGACTTTGCAATTGTTTGCGCAACTTTATAAGAAATTCACCCCAAAAGTCAGGGAGAGAATTGGTATTTGTGTTGATACTGCACATATTTTCGCGGCAGGTTATAATATACATGAGGAGAGTGGTATGATGAAATATTGGGATGATTTTGATAATTTGATTGGTATAGAGAATTGTACATTGATTCACTTAAATGATTCCAAAGCGGATTGTTGTTCTTGTGTGGACCGGCATGAAACAATTGGAAAAGGGAATATATTCAAGGACACTGCATCTTTGAAAGTAATTGTTGATATTGCACAATCAGATAGTATTCCGATGGTTTTGGAAACAAAAGCTGATCATTTCAAAGAAGAGATTAAACTTATTAAGAAAGTTGCTTCTTCTTTTGTGAAAAGAAAAAAGCAAACAGGAGGTGTTGATTCTAAGGATAAGGATCATAAACAAAATATTATAGATATTTTTGAGCAGATGTATGAGTTTCATTCCAAACTTGGTAATGAAGGGAATAACAAAACTCCTTTTAGAGCAATGGGTTATAGAAAGGCTCTTAATGGACTCAAAGCATATAATGGACAAATTCATAAAGTGACTGATGCGAAAGGAATAAGTGGAATTGGGGCTAAATTCGAAGAGAAAATTGGAGAGATTATTAAAACAGGAACTCTTTCAACTCTCGAGGAAATCAAAAAAGATCCAAAAATAAAAGCCAAACAAGAATTTCAAGAAATTATGGGGATTGGACCGAAGTTTGCACAAGAACTTGTTAATAAACACAATATAAAAACTATCAAGGAATTGAAAGCTGCATATAAAAATGGAAAAATCAAATTAAACCATGATCAGTTACAGGGCATTAAATACAAAAATCAGCTAAAAAAACGCATACCAAGGAGTGAACTTGAAAAATGGCGAGACACAATTCAAAAAGAGCTTGAAAATCAAAAAATCCCGATTACGGCGTGTTTAGTTGGGTCATATATTTTGGGTAAAAAAGATTCTGGGGATATAGATATTATGGTTTTTCCTACTTCTGGGTCTGGTTCAAAATGGAAAAATAAACAGAAGTATATTGATATATTTTTGGATTCTTTCAAAAAGTATATTGTTTATATGATTAGTAGGGGGCAAAGTAAGATTATGATGTTGATTAAACAAAATAAAAAGGGTGCAATTGTTAGGCATATGGATTTGGTTTTTATAGAGAAGGATGAAGTTCCGTGGTGGTTATTGTATTTTGGATCTGATGTGACTTTTTCTAGGAAGATTCGTGCGTTTGCGTCGAAGAAGGGATATAAATTGAATGAGAAGGGTTTGTTTAGGAAGTTGAAAAATGGTAAGTTTAAAAGAGTTGATTTCGATCCGAAAACAGAAGAGGAGATATTTGAATATTTAGGTCTTGATTATATTGAACCCCAAAATAGATTAACAACAACAAAACTATAATCTATATGATAAATATAAATAGTAAAGAAGTTTGGATTGTTTGATGCAATGGCTTTAGGAAAAATAGGTAATGTTTTAATGCCTAATGAAACAAATAAAAAAAAAAGAAAAGAAATAATAAAAGATTATTACACCTATTTTATAATAAATGGGACAATTTTTATGTAAGTTTTTTAATATAAGAATTTGCTTGTAAATATAAATATTTAAAATAATTTTGAAGATTTTCTTTTTTTACACAATCTTTTAATATTATTTTAATTATTTTTATAAT
>JGI10211J14876_10000813_pt1 | contig 13549 bp, 11 predicted proteins | sample Etolagsediment_FD_14876 | JGI IMG/M metagenome (IMG submission 14876)
CCTGTTTAAAGGACCAAATGGGGAGATTATGACCCAATACACCATGGATCAGGTAGCACAGCTTGGGCTCATCAAATTTGATTTTTTAGGGCTTAAGACCTTGACTGTTATCCAGGATACATTAAGCCTTATAGAAAAGACAGCAGGCCAGGCTGTTACCTTAGATGAAATAAAAATGGAGGATAATGAAACCTTTCAGTTAATCAGTGGGGGGAAAACTACCGGTGTATTTCAACTGGAAAGTACTGGCATGAAAGAACTCCTAAGGAATCTCAAACCTGGTGTTTTTGAAGACATAGTTGCATCAGTTGCCCTTTATCGTCCGGGTCCTCTGGGCAGCAACATGGTTGATGATTTTATTAAAAGAAAACATGGAGAAATTAAAAAGACGTATCTTTTGCCTCAATTGGAAGAGATTCTGAATGAGACATACGGGGTTATTGTGTATCAAGAACAGGTTATGCGAATTGCCCAGGTACTCGCCAACTATAGCCTTGCAGAGGCGGACTTATTGCGTAAGGTTATAAGTAAAAAAAGGGCTGATGAGATGGCGCAGCAAAAAGAACGTTTTTTAGCAGGGACAGGCCAGAATGGATTAAATAGTAATAAGGCAGGCCATGTGTTTGATTTGATAGAAAAATTTGGAGGTTATGGTTTTAATAAATCCCATTCAGTAGCCTATGCTATGATAGCATATTTCACGGCCTATCTAAAAGCCCATTATCCAGTGCAGTTTATGGCTGCTCTGCTTACAGAGGATATGGGAAGCCAAGATAAAACTATTAAAAATATCGTTGAGTGCAAGGAAATGGATATACCTATACTTCCTCCTGATATAAACGAGAGTCAAGTAGATTTTTCTGTTGTTGGGGAGAGTATTCGGTTTGGTCTGGCCGCAGTAAAAAATGTTGGGCTTAAGGCCGTAGAAGCGATTGTTCATGAGAGAAAAAGAAAAGAGCCTTTTGTGTCGCTGAGAGATTTTTGTAAACGGGTAGATAAATCAAAGGTGAATAAGAGGGTATTAGAAAGTTTGATCCAGTGTGGTGCCTTTGACTTTACACATGTGCTTAGATCAAGACTTTTTGCATCCCTCAATGATGCCATTGCTTTTGGTGGGATTAATGAAGACCCGAATCAGCTGAATATGTTTGACCTCTTTTTATCCAAGGAAGAAGAAGGTAGTTCATTTGAACCTATAGATATTGACGAATGGACGGATGATGAAAAGTTACGGAAAGAAAAGGAATCTCTCGGGTTTTATATCACTGGTCATCCCTTAGATAGATTCGCAGATGTGATAAACCAGTTTACAACAACAACAACACAGGATCTCGTTGGAGTTAAAGACAAATCTACTGTTAAGTTAGCCGGTCTCATTAATTCCATGCGGATAAAGAGGACAAGAAAAGGGGAAAAGATGGCAATCATTAATGTGGAAGACAAGAAAGGCTTCACTGAGGTTGTAGTGTTTCCAGATGTGTTCGCTCGATGTGCCACCCTACTAAATGATGACAAACCTCTTTTAATAACAGGAGATGCAGAAGTAAGCGATAACACGGCAAAGATTAGGGCCCAGGATATAGTTACCCTGGAAACAGTAAAGCAAAGAACCATTAATTCAATAGTAATACCAGTTTCACAGGGAGGCATTAATCGCTCCAGCCTCATGAAGTTAAAAGACCTCATCTTTAGATATCCAGGAGAATGCCAGCTTAAGTTTAAGGTCAACCTTGATGATAAAAACAAGGCAACTGTCGCAACCCATAATCGGTATAGCATTATGCCTGAAGAGAATCTGATTAAAGAGATTGAGTCTCTTGTTGGAGCGAAAGTGGTATGTGAAGTGTAAGCTGGGCCAGTAAACGACGGACACAACATAAAAAGGTAACATTTTAGCTCTTTTAGAATATCGGTGAATGAGCATGGAGATGTCTTTTTTTATCATGCTCCTGGCCCAGACCTGGATTATACAGCATAAGTAGATAGCTCCAAAATGAGAAACAATACCGTACATCGATACTATTCCAGGGGTTCACACCAGGGCAGGCCTCACAAAGACAAGCCGATAGCCCGCTTCAAACCGGTGCACACGGACAAAGTTCCTCAAAGACAATGCCTGGTTGCTTGTACACACGGTTTGAAGCGGCACACTCAGGCCCCCTGTTATAGAGGGCATGATGTAAAAAAAGACATCTCCATGTTCATACGTCTCACCAAAGATACCTCTGTGGCATTAAAAAAGGCCAGGGGGAGTTTTCAAAGAGCTAAAATGTTACGAAAAAAGGAATTTTTCTATGGAACGAAAGATACAAAACCTGGCAAGTTTGGGAACAAAGAGTTTTACTGCATATCTGGATGAGGTGAGCCTAAGAAATGGAAGAATAAGCAAGCGTATTCGAATTGATCACCCGGAGGCTGCAGCGATTGTCCCCTTTGTTTCGGATGAAGAGATTATAATGGTAAAGCAGTACAGGTACGCTTTAAAAAGGGAGACGCTTGAGATTCCTGCAGGTAAGATTGATAAAGGTGAGAGCCCTGAGGAATGTATCAAAAGAGAACTGATAGAAGAGACAGGCTTCGAGACGAAATTTATTCAATGGCTTTATACCTATGCCCCTGCTATTGGTTACTCTAATGAGCTTATCCACCTTTATTCAGGTAGGGATCTCAAGAAGGTAGAGACGAAAATTGATGAAGATGAAATATCATCCCTTGAGATCTTGACCCTTGATGAGGTGATAGGGATGATCAGGAACCATAAGATAATTGATAGCAAGACTATAATAGCACTGTCTTTTATCAGGTCTCTAATGTAAAGGGAATTCTACGCAGAATTATTTCTTTTTTTCTTTTGGGATTTTGTCAGGAGGGTAGATATATTTAGGTTCTATATCATAAGTCCAGGGCAGGCCCCACCATTGCCATCCATAAAAGCGGCGATGATTGTAACCGGAGATTTTGTTTCTGTGAGCGAGTTGTCTATAAAATTTATGCCTATTTTGATCTTCAAAAGATGGAAACAACGGACCCTCAAATCCATCCTTTACGTTATAAACATGTTTAAAGTCATGTTTTATAAGCTTTTTGGCTGCCAAGATACTCCTGGTACCATCTCTGCATATGATGAGGAGGTTGTTAGTTTTCTGAAACTTTTTACTAATTTCTTCTACAAAGGTCTTATTATTGTTGCTGAATTGATATGTCCAGCTCTCCCCCTTTTTTGCAAGTTTATTGGTTAGGAAAAAGCAGGGGAATAGATACGCCATCGGCGGGTGTCCTATCAATTGATATTCCGCTCTCGTCCTGACATCAATCAGATATGTATTAGGAACAGTATTGAGCATGTCGTAGGCCTCAATGGATAAGATATCTTTAGGCTCTTGTGCCCAAATAGGTATCTGAAAAAAGGTAATTAACCACATGAACGATCCTAACAAAATGATAAATAATTTTTTCATGTTAATCGACTCTCTCTTTAGTTATTTTTATCTGACTCATGCAGGATTACGATTGAATTAAACAAAGTTACATCTTTTTGTCAATAGTAAATCTTTTTGATGTAAATCTTTTTGAAGCAGTAATTAGTATAGTGGGAAACTTTTTTTGACATTAACAACGTTTATATATACCATAATAACAAAAAGGATTATCTGCTGTCGCAATAAGGAATGATGATTTTGACAGGATCATTGAGATAGACAACCAGGTTCTTGGTGAAAATAGACCAGATTACTGGGAAAAAAGGTTGAGTTGACAGAAAAGAAATCTCCTCTCCCATCTCTTGTAGCAGAAATGGAGGGCAAGGTTGTAGGTTTTATTTTAGGGGACGCAAGTGGATGGGAGTATGGCGTGCCACAGAATATTGGGTGGATAGATACGATTGAGTTGGCCCATCGTATCAGAAAAAGGCTGTGGCAAGAATAGTAATGGAAGAAATGCTCAATTATATGAGAAAGGTAGGTGTCGATACGGTATTCACCTTTCTAAACTGGCGGAAATGGGGCCTTCTTCAATTTTTTGATGCCATGGGATTCAAAAGAGGTGCTATGATCAACCTTGAATTTAAGATTGAGGATTGATCAGCTGAACTCCTTTGATAATCCAGAAACTCCGAACATTCGTCTTTAAAAGGGCATTTTTTCTGGCATATTCGAACATCTATTCGGGGATTATTCTTTTTCCTCATGCAAAATATATAATCTGCCACCAGGTTTCCTTTCTCAAGTTGTTTACAATTAAATATAGTTATATTATAATTTTTATATTTAATAATGTAAAGAAATTAATATGTCAACTATTTTTGTCACTATTTTTGTCAAAAACGATAAGAAGAGGTTTAATGAGTTGACTTTTCAGATGGATGAGGTATGGCAAAAAGATTAAACTTCCTGATTTTACTATCTTTATTCATTATACCTATTTTACCAACAATTGTATTGCCTTATATACTCCCTTCATCTCAAATTATAGAGATCATGACCAATAAATTTGCTCCAATCAAAACATTAACAATAAACCAACATACAAAAATTAAGGACTTACATCAGAAAAAAGAAACGGCTTTTGGCGAGATGATCTCTTTGTCTTCCCCTTATCTCTATAGATCGGAGATTCCAGGTCAACCTGGTAAGCGCCTTATAATCCATAACAATTCAAAAACCATGAGAATTGTTAACGAGAGGCTCACCTATGATGAGGAAAGTTATGATTTTATTTATCGTTTTTTTCTTCTATCACACGATCCAGAGCGATTATTAGCAATGCTTAATGAGGTAGGCATAGACACCGATAAGGTATCCCTCACGAGGTTTGAGGGCACTATAGCATACCTGATTGGGGGGAAAAATGAGGAAAACGCCAGACTTCTTGTTGATAAGGAACTATTTTTTCCTCTCCTTCTCAAATATGGTGATTACCGATTTCGTTTTTCCAACTATATTGAGTTCATGGAGCATACCTGGTATCCATTCCAGATTGTCTATTCATATAAAGGAGAAATAATTGAAGAATATACTGTAATGGATATTAAAGCAAACCTGCCTATTGATGTATCTCTTTTTGATATACTCCTCATCAGGAACAATTTCATTCAGAGTAAACTTAAGCAACAAGAGGAGTAATTAAAAATTGAAAACCAAAGTCTCACCTGAACTATTTTTCTATGCAGATTTACGTGCGTATGCAGTTTAAAGCATTACCCAGAATAGTATTGTCTGTATTCAAAAAAAACATAAGGCAGAAAATTGATCGCTTATGCCCGAAGCTTTCCCTAAGATATATGTTCAGGTCGCCGTTGCCCTTCCAATCAGCGGAACATTCACCTATACTATAACAGGAGAACTCATAGAGAAGGTAGCAGTGGGCAAAAGGGTCCTTGTTTCCTTCTCAGGACGAAATACAACCGCATATATTCTTAGGATTATCCCGCCTGAAAAAAGAAAAGGCATAAAGGACATAATCGCTGTCATTGACGAGTACCCGCTTTTCCCTCCACCGATGGTTGAATTCTTTGAATGGCTGTCTCACTATTATCTCTACCCAATTGGCCTGGTAATAAAAGGTGCCCTCCCAACAGGGTTAAATGTGCGAACCCCTGATGGCACAGGGATGCCCTCCAAAGGATGGCTGGACAGGGTTGGCCTTTTACAAATGGTGTTCATTACAATAAAGAAAGAAGCAACTATTGACAGATCACTTTTTGATCGGAAAAGGCTTCCCAGAAATGAAGATGAATTTTTAGAGATGATGATCACAAAGAAAGAGGTTCCCTTGCGTGAGATAAAAAATGCATTTAGCAATGGGGCCTATCTCGTGGATAAATGGGTGATGAGTGGATTTTTGAAAAAAACCCGCAGACCGGTTGTGAGAGATATAGCAGATGAAGCCCTTTGTATTTCACTTGATCCACCTCCTCTCAATTCAAAACAAAAAGAGGTGGTAGAAAAGATATCCGAAAAACTTCGAGCCGATGCCTTTTTTACCTATCTACTCCATGGCGTAACTGACAGCGGTAAAACAGAGGTCTATTATCATGCTGCCAGAGCTGCAAAAAAATTAGGAAAGCAATCCATAATAATGGTGCCAGAAATCGCCCTGACTGTTTCTATGGCGTCTCTTTTCAAGGCCCGTTTTAAAGATAGAGTGGCCATCCTTCACAGCGCTCTTTCAAAAGGGGAACGACATGATCAATGGATCAGGATAGCAAAGGGAGATGCTGATGTTGTTATAGGCGCCAGATCAGCTCTTTTTGCCCCTCTTTCCAGGCTCGGTTGTATTATTGTTGATGAGGAACATGATCTCTCATATAAGCAGGAAGAGAAATTCCGCTACCAGGCAAGAGATGCTGCTATTGTAAGGGCAAAACTTTCAGCTGCCGTTGTTCTGCTTGGCTCAGGAACCCCATCCATACAGTCTTACCAGAATGCTGCAATAGGAAAGTATGGCTTTCTCACGCTGCCAAAAAGGATTCTCAAAAGAGAACTACCGGATATAAAAATCATAGATATGGCACAATTTGAGAGAAGTTCCGCTGCACAGGACGAGAGTATCATGAGCCCGCCCTTAAAGGAGGCTATCGAGGGAAATCTGACTCAAAAAAAACAAACTATTCTGTTTTTAAACAGAAGGGGATTCAGCTCCCTTTACCTTTGCAGATTTTGTGGAGAGACTATCAGGTGCCCGAACTGTGAGGTAAGTTTGACCTATCACAAATACGGAAACAATCTGCTCTGTCATTACTGTGGCTTTTCCATAAAACCACCGAATAGGTGCCCTGCCTGTAACCGTGAAAACTTAAAACCATATGGGTTTGGTACACAAAGGGTGGTGGAGGCATTAGAGGATCTATTTCCGAAGGCACGGGTAGAGAGAATGGACAGAGATACAATAAAACGTAAGGGGGAGGTACAACAGGTTTTGAAGCGGTTTATGCAGCACGAAACGGATATTCTCGTTGGGACACAGATGGTTACCAAAGGCCACGATTTTCCCAATGTGACCCTTGTTGGGGTAATCTCGGCTGATCTGTCACTTAATTACCCGGACTTTCGTGCTGGGGAGGTTACATTTCAATTGCTTTCCCAGGTGGCAGGAAGAACTGGTAGAGGCAATGTGCTAGGAAAGGTTATCATCCAGACATTCAATCCATCACATTATGCAATAACTGCTACAAAGGATCACGACTATAAGCGGTTTTTTTTCCAGGAAATAGCCCTCAGGCGGCAAGTTAACTATCCGCCATTTTCTGTGCTAGCCAATGTGCGCTTTCTTGGAAATAGCAAGTCAAAAACAGAAAAAATAGCGACCCATATTGGAATGAAAATCCGCAACACCATTAAAAAGCAGTCAAAGAGAAAAAGTGATGTAGAAATTCTTGGACCTGTTGAGGCCCCTATGGCAAAGCTAAAAGGAAAATATCGGCAGCAGATTCTCATCAAATCCCGCACCTCACAATACCTCAACCAACTATTAAAAGAGGTAGAAACATTCTCTGCCCATATCCTGAGTTCAAGCGGGGTAAGAATGATAATTGATGTTGATCCGTATCAAATGGTGTGAGATTTTAGTAAACTTAGGGGCTTCGCCCTAGTGGAATATTGGAGTGATGGAATGCTGGAGGGATGGGTTTAAATAGAAAAAACTTATTTCGTTTTTATTACCCATTACTCCACTCCTCCCACACTCCCTGGACCAGAACCGCCCTATGTAATCGGGGCGGGCAGGCTTGAACCTTTGAACTGTTAACCGATTTTTAACAGAGATGCAGCATTTCCCCCGCATATTGTTCCTATGGCATCTTTGGACAGACCTGCATCTTTCATCTCCTTGAAGTAACGGCTCGGTTTAATAAGGGGAAAATCGCTTCCAAATAGTATCTTATCGAAGCCCACTATCTTTGTGGAAATAGAGTAAATCTCTTTGTCATAAAGATACGGGGAGGCAGCAGTATCAAACCATGTGTTTTTTAATACCCCTTTGACCACCTTTTTCATGAGATTGTAAAACAAAATGCCTCCTCCCCAGTGGGCAAGGATAATTTTATTATTTGGAAAGGAGTGCGGAAAATCGTATATCTCTTTCAGCGTCATAGGGGTCTTTCCAGGGTAGTAATGGCCAACAGATTCATTTGTGTGGAGAAGAATGGGTACGTCAAATTTTTGAGCTATTTCAGCAATGGGCCAAAAGGCTTTAATGGTATTTTCTGAGATAGCTGATGTATAGAATGCCAGTTCTCCGACCCCGGAAAGGCCTGATTTCAGGCACCTTTCAAGTTCTTTTTCAGCATCTTTGGCCAAGGGGAAAAATGTGCTAAAGCCTATCAGTCTGTCCTTATATCTTTCAACTACATCGAGTATATAGTCATTATTCCGTTTGAAATAATCACTTGTTTTCCATGGGAAGCCAAATACAACCGATTTATCTACTCCCTCCTTATCCATATTTCTGATAAGCTCTTCTGCTCCGGCAAGTTTTGACCCAGGAACACTGTAAAGCAACTTAAAAGCTGCCTCACCGTCAAAAAAATCTTCCCTTTTATCCCTGATCTCAACTGGAAAAATGTGGGTATGACAGTCTATTATCATCAAACTATTTCTCGCAAAGCTCCACTAATACGCCATGTGATTCTTTGGGATGGATAAACGCTATTTTTGCTCCTCCGGCGCCCTTACGGGGTTCCTGGTCAATGAGCCGAACTCCTTTTTCCTTGAGCTCTTTCAGGGCATCATCAATATTTTCTACCCTGAAGGCAATATGCTGCACGCCCTCACCTCGTGAGGAAAGGTATTTTGCCACAGGGCCATCCGGTGATGTTGATTCAAGCAATTCCAGCTCACTATCGGTAATGGGAAAAAAGCCTGTCATTACTTTTTGTTCTTCAATGGTCTCTGTCTTCTGGAGTTGTAATCCCAGTATATCGGTGAAAAAATTTTTTCCCTCCTCAATGCTATTGACAGCTATTCCTATGTGGTCAATGTGTTTTATTTTCATGTTTTCCTCCTTTCAGTTAGCCACAGACCCACTCAGACAAACACAGAACTTTTCCTCTGCCGATATTGGCAGAGGAAAAAGTGATGACTTCGCAGGCGATTATAAAACGAAACGTCTTATTTCAGCTTTGGGATATTTAAAATTAACCAAAAGACCGATTTTATATCCTGTTGCTTTGAGGTAATTTAATAACTGTGCTTCATGTATTTTTTGCAAAGAATCAACGGTTTTGAGTTCCAAAATTACTTGATTCTCAACAACAATATCTGCATAATACTCACCGACATCTGTTCCTTTGTATTTGACACAGATTGGAATTTGACTTTTGGCATTAAGTCTCCTATTGGTTAGCTCTACTAATAAAGCATTTTCATAGACTTTTTCAAGAAATCCTGACCCAAGTTCACGATTTACCTCGTAAATTGCGCCATTAATAATGTAAGTTAGTTCATTAATATCCATCTTTTTTGTCCGCCGGAGGCGGATCACGGTTTTGGCTCCGCAAGGCGGAGTCAAAATGTCCGTGTGTGTCTGTGGTTAATTGAACAACTATCATTTATTGCTTGCATTTTTTTATCTCATTGTAAAATATAAAAGCTATTAACACATCCGGAGAAGAAAGGAAATTATTTATGAATATGCAGAGACCATTTAGATATTCTTCTGTAAACAAGAAAGGACAAGATCAATCAAGTTATGGTGAATTCGAGGCTACAGAACTTTACTGCCCCAAATGTGGAAAAGCAGTGCCAGTAATAAAATCCCTTCTTTTGATCTTACCTGAAGGCGACAAATATGAGTACCGATGCAGATTTTGCGGCACTGCAGTAGGAGATAAAATCGACCGGCACGGTCAGTATTATTCTATTTTAAAGATGTAATGGTATAAACTCAGATGAGAGGGAAAAGAGGATTATGTGTAGGTGAAAAAAACATTATTTTTCCCTAAAATATTTAAAAATCCTTTTAAAAATCCTTGACATTTTCATAGTAAGGTGTTAGAAGCTCTACAATGTTTTTATCTTGAGACAGAAAGGAGGTGAAGGAGAGGGAAGTTTAGGGTTTAGAATTATAATTATTCATTTCAATTAACATTTTTTGGAGGAAAGAGTTATGCGAAAATTATTAGTTTTGCTTTCAGCGGTTGCATTTGTTGTTGCATTTACTGTACCTGCTATGGCCGCTGAATGGGGTTTTTATGGCAATGCCAGAATGGCCACTTTTTTTGCCGACGTAGAGCCAGAAGGTGGCGATAGCGATGACGATTTGCAGTGGGATTTACAGAGTAACAGCAGAATCGGCGCCAACGTAAAGGCAGGTGCTATAGGTGGCAAATTTGAGTATGGCACAGGAATAAGCCTCAGGCAACTGTTCGGCACCTGGAACTTTGGCGGAGGTACCTTACTCGTTGGTCAGACCTACACTCCTGTGTTTTCATTAATCAGTAACCAGGTCTACGGTGGCGATAATGACCTTGTAAGTTATGGCGGAATATATGCGGGCCGGCAGCCGATGATTCAGCTCGCTATGGGTGGCTTTAAGGTTGGTCTTGTAAGACCGCGAACTGGCAATATTGTTGCTGCTGCCACTGACGCTGACACCAGCATGCCCAAGATAGAGGCGGCCTATTCGTTTAAGGCAGGCGCTATTTCCTTGAAGCCTATGTTTGGATACTATTCCTACACAGAGGAAAACGCAGCCAACTCATACGATATTGATTCCTATGTACTGGGTCTCCAATTGACTGCTGCTCTTGGTGCTGTTTCTATCAAGGCCAATGTCTCCATGTTAAATAACGGTGGTTCATATGGAATATTCTCTGCAGCAGCCAGCGCACCGGTATATGACGCTATTAACGATACAGTCGTTGATAATGATAGCATGGGCTATAACCTCGTTGTTGGCTTTAAGGCAAGTGATGCTATCGGTTTAGAGTTTGGATATGGTCATACCGAGGCTGAGCTTGATACAGCCGGGTCCACAACAGATGAGGCTGATTCTTACTATATCCAGGCAGTGATCAACCTCGCAAAGGGTTGTATGGTAATCCCTGAAGTTGGTATACTTGATCATAAGGATGTTTCAGAAACTACCTATTACGGGGCCAAATGGCAGATTAACTTCTAAGACGTATAGTTAGTCATTCTTAGTAACAAAAAACCCGGGGTTTAATGAAGCCCCGGGTTTTTTAGTGTCTTTTAGATTTGACTTTGGTGCAATTTTTCCTTAGCATTACTACCATGTTCAGAGACAGTTTTTATAGTTGTGGTAAAATAGTAACTATTTTCTTATTATCCCTCATTTTCTCACTTCCTTTGCCGGCCTATGCATCCACGAAGACCGTTGTGCTTTTTCCCCTGGCGCTCTATGCTGATCAATCGAAGGCCTACCTTGGCCAGGGAATTAAAAGCATGCTCATTTCCCGTATATCATGGGGGGATATAGAGATTATACCTGATGAAAAATACATTCCCCTTTTGGGTGAAAAGGAAAAGCAGGGGATAGTCGCTAAAGAAAGGGCAGAGCAGCTGGCCAGGGATCTTCAAGCAGATTATGCCATCTTTGGGAGCATCACAACCATAGGCGGAAGCTATAGTCTGGATTTATCTTTCGTTGAGGTAGAGAAGGATGGATCCAGATTGACAACGATATCTAAGGCAGTGAATGAAGATCAATTAATTCCAGAATTGTCCGGGGTAGCCTATAGGCTAAAAGCACTTATAGAAGGAAAGGAAATATTGTCTGCCAAACAAAAGGCGGGCGAGCCCTCCAGAAAAATAGAAGAAAAGGACGTTGTTTTGCCAAAACCCCAGACAGCAAAGGGTATCTTTTCAAAAGTAGAGCCTGATAAACAGGGGCCAACGACCCTAGAAAAAGGTCTCCTCTTTAAGCCTACAAAGGAATATCAGGGATTCAAGCCAACAGCTAAAATCTCAATAGGTATGTCTGTTATGTCCTTTGATATGGGAGATATAGATGGTAAGGTAGGAGGAGAGTTGCTTGTTTTAGGAAGGAAAAAATTGCTCCTTTATGCAAGGCAAGGGGCATCCTTTGTACTTAAGGATACGCTAAAGGCGGGCTTTGGTGAAGATTTTCTTAAAGTGAGTGTCGGCGATACCGATAATAATGGCACGACAGAGATTTATCTGGTAAGCCGCTATGGCATAAGGGCCCGAAGCACTGTTTTGCAATGGTCTGGAACATTCAAAAGACTTGATCGCAGGGCAGGTCACATGCGGGCAGTAAAGGACCCTGTCTCAGGCAAAGCATTACTCCTTTATACCGACTCCAAGGTTGATGAGTTCTTTGGCAGCAGAATATATAGTATGGATTATGAAAACGAAGGAAAATTCACAAAAAGGGATCAACTGCCCAAACTCAAGGGAGTCCAGTTTTATACCTTAGCAATTTTTGACATCGATAATGATAGAGATTTTGAATGGATTGGTTTAGGGGAGGAATCCAGGCTCTATGTCTGGAATAAACAGGGAGAGGTCCTATGGAGCGGAGAGAAACGTCTCGGGGGTACCAATAATGCCATTGCCTTAGGGAGCGCCCCACCAGGAGACCCACCGCCCAGGATTGCCTTTAACAGCAGACTCCTGGTAGCAGATATAGACGGGGATGGAAAAAGAGAGATTTTAGCTATAAAAAACATACCCCTGGTAAAAAATGTAATCAACTTCAAGGTCTATACTAAATCCTCCTTGGTTGTATACCGAACAGAAGGCCTGAGCCTTTCTCCGGCATGGACAACCAAGGATATTGACTGGTGCTTAACTGATATAACGGCACAAGGAAACACCCTGTTTCTGGCTGCACAAAAGGGTAAGTTGACTAATATAGGTAAAGGATCCAGTCAAATAATGTGGTTTGAATAAAACTGATCATTTTTTCCTCTCCTCAAAATCCTTGAGAGATTCCTGCCGTTCTTTTGTAAACACGCAGGCCAAACAGGCCTCAATTTCATAGTCCATTAATGCCTCAAGGCTCACCTCACCCCGTGCCATATTAAGTCCTTTTTTAATCATTTTAATAGAAAAGGCCGAGTTTTCTGCAATTTTTTTGGCCATTTCACTTGTCTTTTCCATCAGCTGATCCAGGGGAACGGCCTTATTAACGAGGCCTATTCTTTCAGCCTCCTTGCCATCGATATATTCTGAGGTAAAGAGAAGTTCTTTGGCCTTTCCAGGGCCTATTAAATCCTGGACCAATCTCATTGCGCCTCCAGTAACAGAGGAGGTAACTCTGGCCTCTGGGGACCCGATCTTTGCCTCTTCTGCAGCCAATCGGATATCACATGCCAGGGCCAGCTCATAGCCTGATCCTAATGCATAGCCATTTATCGCTGCGATTATCGGTTTTTCAAAACGGATAATTGTTCGTGAGGTCTCCTGAAGCTCAACAAGGTAGTCTCGATAGTCCTCTATACTCCTGTCCTTTGAATCCTTAAGGTCCGCCCCAGTGGAAAACGCCCTTCCCTCTCCTGTGATGATTAGGACCTTTATTTTAGGATCATTTTTTACATCATCTAAGGCCACCTGAAAATCGAGCCACAGTT
>JGI10211J14876_10000814_pt1 | contig 13546 bp, 17 predicted proteins | sample Etolagsediment_FD_14876 | JGI IMG/M metagenome (IMG submission 14876)
TCCAGACGGCCCAACGAGAGACAGTGATTCAACAGCACCAGCACTAACTGTTTCAAAGAGATTTGGACTAACTGATTATGAAGTATTTACTGGGGTTAAGAATAAGGTTCTTGATCCAGACCCATATGCCAATAAGGGACCAGAAGCAGATGGTGGAATGATTAAGGATAGGGTTACTAGGATTGGCGAATTTAGAGACGGCACAAGTAAAACGCTACTCATAGTAGAATGTGCGTCAAGACCTTATCTAGTTCAGGGAAGTCCAGCAATAGTAGTTGATGGAGTTGTTAATCAGTGTCTAGGATGGGCTGATAGTCTTGGGCCATTCAAGCTTCATCCTATTGATAAGTTTGGCAATAAGGGTGCTGCTAGGAATATGGGCGTACCATTCAATGCTACAAATAATGGGGAAGCTTTCAGTTGGCATCCAGGCGGAATGAATACTGTTCGTGCAGATGGATCAACTCATTATGTCAATGAAAAAGTTGATCTAAGAGTATTTGCTGGTATGATTACTCGTTCCGGTGGGGAAGTGATACAAGAGTAATGGAATTACTATTATTTTGTATATTTTATCTTCTCCCCCTATCAGTCATTGCAGTATATATGATTATTGCAGGAGAGAGGATGAATAAAGATTAAACATAAGACCCTGGACAAATCTGGGGTCTTTTTTGTTGACAAAAGCAAGAATTTTGGATATAATACAGTAGGTTAATTGACGCTTTTATAAAGAGAAGCTATAAGGAATTTTATTTGTGCTGCAAAGTCGTTAATTAATTGAGAATGTCTATTGCCGCCATAACTCAGTTGGTAGAGTAGCTTATTTTAATCATCCTGTCGCGTGTTAGATTCCTTCTGGCGGTTTTAAGGAGAATAATATGAGAAGAAATAGAAAAACTATCTTTTGCGATATTGATGGTACTTTATTTGAGCATAAAAAAGATCTTCATGCTATGGTAACTGAAGAGCCATGTATATTGCCTGGAGTAATTGAGAAGTTTAGCGAATGGAGAAGCAAAGATTACTACATTATGCTAACAACAGCAAGACCAGAAGGCTGTAGGAATATAACTGAAAAGCAATTGGCTAGCTTTGGCGTTTTTTATGATCATCTCGTTATGGGGCTACCAGTTGGCCCCAGAGTGGTAATTAACGACAAGAAGCCAGACGGATTGATTACCAGCGAAGCTGTTTGTCTGGTGAGAGATTCTGGATTATTAGATGTGGAGATATAATGACATTTAGAGAATATTACAAACAATATTTGAGCCTGCATCAGAATAAGACTTGCAGAAGACTGCATGTTCTAGGTCAAATTATGACATTGGCTTTTTTATTTACTGTTATTTATAATGGTGGATGGTGGCTTTTATTATTACCGCTAACTCCATTCATAGTATATCCATTTGCTTGGACGGGACATTTTTATTTTGAAAAGAATAAGCCAGCAGCATTTAAGAATCCATTATGGGCAAAGGCATCTGATTGGCTGATGCTATTTGATATACTAAGAGGCAAAATTAGCTTTTAGTTCAGATGAAGAGCATATCTTTGGTAGATCTATAAACTCTCTTTCAATATTATTCCTTATGCACACATCAATTTCTTTAGCGTTTTCATGTCCCGGTGATCTATCTCCACTGTTAAAAAAAATAAACTGATAGTGTTTATTAACAGCATCCTTAACTATACTTTCAAGAGTTTTGGCTATTGATCCATCCGAATCTATGGCTATTATTGCGATATCTACAGATTTTAAATTCTTGATGATGTCTAGCCTGTGATCCTCATCCATAAAAAGGAAAGATCCTTTAAGCTCAACTTGATCATCATTATTTACAATGCAGATTAAGTAATCACAATTATCTTTAGCGTAGTTAATATACTCAAGATGGCCTTTATGTAATGGATTAAAATATCCAGATACTATACCAACTCTTGTTTTATTCATTGATAATCTTTGATCCTGTGGGTGAAATATTATATTCAACATAGTTATTCCTAAATAAATCTTTTATTCTCTCTTTACTGGATTTATCATTGGTTATACCAAATATAAAACCAGATCCTCCACTGCCAATTAATTTGCCACCAATCATTCCATTTTGACTAAGGCGTGTCATCATGTCATCAATTTCTTCATTGCATATAAGTTTGGATATTTTCTTTTTTGATTCCCAAGAATCTTTTAAGATAAGTCCAATGTCGGATTTATTCTCAGAACAAAAGGCTTGATATCCTTGATGAGCCAGTTTCAAAATATTTTGCTTATGTGTGTCATCACTTCCTGTATTATGAGATGATGCAATTTCAAATGACTTTCTTTGTTTGCCAGTATAAATTAAAAAAGAGCTATCTACAAACTCTGTTATAAACTCTTCCGAAACCGGTATTGGCCTCACATGAAACGATCCGTCATTATTGATGGATATAGAATTTAAACCACCATATGCCGCCCAGATTTGATCCTGTATACCACCAATTTCTTTAAGCAATTGTCTCTCTATTTCAATAGCATAATTAGCGAGAGTTTTTGGTGAATATTTTTCATCATGCTTGATCGCATTGATTAAACCAACAACAAAAGATGATGATGAACCAATACCTGTCTGTGCTGGAAGATCGCTGAAATATGATATTTCTAGACGCTCATCATGTAGGTTAAAATAATCTACAACTCCTCTAACTCCATTATGCCTTATGTCTTTATTATTATTGACTGTTTCTAATATTGAATAAGAGACTTTGGTTTTGAAATCAAATATATTTGGATTTTTCCTGGCAGTAATAAAGCAATACTTATTAATAGCAAATCCAACCAGTAATGATCCATGCCTAGAATAAAAAGACTCATAATCAGTTGAGCCGCCAAACAACGATATTCTAAACGGAGTCTTTGATATAACCATTAATAATTCCTACATTTTTTCATGTATTCTGGATCTTTAAATTTCTCAGAAGACTCAATACATACATTCATCATTTCTCTAATTCCGTAGTCTAAATCATAATGTGGAGAAAATCCGGTATCATATAATTTTTGACTACTAACAATATAGTCTCTCTTATCTGGATCTGTTCTATCTTTAATCATAGAATATGATATTCCAGTATGATCGCATATCTTTTTAACTAGATCTAACTTAGTCATATTGACAGTATCATTGCCAAGATTATATACATTGTTTTTCATAGCATCATAGTTATTCATAGTATGAATGAAAGCACCAACTATATCATCAACATGAATATAATTTCTTCTAAAGTGACCGTCAAATACTTCCAAATGCCCATCCTTCATTGCATTATACACAAGATTATTGACAAGCAAATCCATTCTCTGACGATAGCTCCTACCATATACAGTGGCCAGCCTAAAACAAACAGAGTTATCATAATTATTAAGCAATATTTTTTCTGCTTCTCCTTTGGTTTTCCCGTATAATGAAATAGGATTACATGGAGTATCCTCTGTACAGATTGCCCCTCCTGTAGATCCATATCCAGAATTGGTATTGGGGTATATAACCTTTTGACTGCCATCTACATATTCCAGCAGAGTTTTAAACCATTCTTGATTTAATTTGACGGTAAGTTCTGGATGCTTATCACATAGTGGTGCCCCAACCAAGGCGGCAAGTGGAAAAATAACATCGGCATTTGCTATAGCATTCTTTAACTTAAATGACCAATCTGTAACATCTTCATTATAGTAATGAAAGCAGTGGATTTGATCAAATAATCTTGAAACATGATACTGATCATAGAAATAATTATCAAATGCAAATACTTGATGACCAGAATTTAAAAGTTTTTTTGTTAATTTGCTGCCTATATATCCAGCAGCACCTGTTATTAATATTTTCATTGTATTCCTAGTTATTGATTATAGAGTGTAAAAATATCTGATGTACGCATTCTATCACTCCATAACTATTTGAATCAACCCAATAATCTATTTTTGCATCATTCTTAAATGTTTTTCTAACTAAATTGTCCTTATCAAAGCCGGTTAAAATAACAAAATTTCTATGAAGATATTTGCAATATTCTGCTGCATAGTAAATATTTTTTGAATTACCAGAAGATGAAATCAAAATTACCAAAGTTTTATCATCTGTCATACTTTCTAGATATTTTCTGTAAGAATATTCAACACCATAGTCATTCATATAAGCGGTAATTAAACTTGCATCTGTTAAAGCTATTGATTTTTTCCCAAGAAATTTTAAATAATCAACAGCGATATGAGAAGCTATAGCGTTGCTTCCACCGTTTCCAATCAATATAACTTGACTAGAATCTCTGACTAAATCTAATAATTGATTCAATAAATCCTGCGGTAACTCATTTAGTTTTTCAACAATCTTGTTAATCATGATAATCCCTCTCTGATAGCTGTGCAAATTCTATCCATATTTTCTTCTGTTAAATACTGATGGCATCCAATATGTACACCATTATTTCCAATCCACTCGGCATTGGGAAAATCTCCAAGTTTATATCCCATATCAGAAAATGCCTTATGTTGAGTTGGAATACAACCAAAATTTCTTTTGTGATGAATGTGATATTTATCAAATGTTTTTTTGACTTTTTCTATCATTCCTTTATTTTTACAAGTTATACTAAAACCATGGGGACAGTTTATATTTCCATCATCTTCTTCAGAAAACCATGCAATGTCTTCAAAACCTTTAGCTGCTTCTCTCATTCTTTTCATAAAGGAATACCTAGTCCAAAAAGTACTCCAAAAAACACTAACTGCTTCAAGACCTAACGATGCCTCCATATCATTCATTTTTGAATTTAGACCAGTTCTCTCATGATTGAAGTATAAAGAATTGGCTGGTCTACCATGAGATCTGGTTGATAGTAAGATATCAGCTATATCATCATCATTTACAGAAACCATACCTCCTTCACCACAGCAAACTAAGTGAGCAATGTAAAAACTGTATATAGACATATGACCCCAATGACCAACAAATATACTTTTGTATTTTGCTCCATGAGCTTCGCAAGCGTCTTCTATAACAATCAAATCATGTCTTTTAGCAATATTACAGATTACATCCATTTCAGCCATTCTTCCCATTGTATGTACCGGCATAATAGCGACTGTATTTTCGTTTATTGCAGATTCAATCTTTGAATAGTCAATATTTAATGTTTCAACTTCAACATCAACAAATTTTGGAATAAGTCCAGCAGCACGAACTGCATTTGATGTTGCAATGAAAGACAGTGCAGGTACAATAACTTCACTTACGCCACGTTTAGCCTTTTTAATATCATAAAGAGATAGACATGAATTGATTACAGCGTCTGTTCCAGAACTCATTGCAATGCTTTTCCCATAAAAGAAAAGATCACTCCATTTTTTTTCAAACTCTTTTACTTTTGGACCACCACTAGCCCAGTTAGAATCACAAACATCTTTAAGATTCTGTCTTGCTAATTCTCCAATTCTAAGTTCACCAAATTCTATTTTGTTCATACTTTCCTCTTGTTTTTTAAGATTCTCTTAATGAAAGAACATATTTCCACTGAAGACGGAGGTAAATTATCTAAATGATTAGCAAATCCGGCAGATTTATTTTTCAATCCCATTGCGAACACTTTTGAATTAGAATTGATCATTAATTTGTGAGCGATATTTGACGCTATACCGTCTTCATAATCATCATCAATAACAATTCCAAGATTACACTTACTTAAATAATGTAATGCTTGAGGATTTAGTTGATAAGGTTTTAATATTTTTTGATGATATACAGACACTTTAATTCCATGCTGTTCTAATAAAATTTTTGAAGCCTCAACTGCGGCAAATCTTGTTATGGAAATTGGAAACAAAATACAGTCAGGATTAAAAAAAACAATGTCTTCTAGTTCCTTGTCATTACTATAAGATCCTCTATGCTCGGAAACATAAAAAACATCATCACTATTCATGAAGTCATTATAGCATTGTTTATATTCGTTAGATGTCATTGGGGAATATATTTTGACTCCAGGCATTCTATAATAAAGCGAGTGATGTGAACTTCCAGCAACTGGACCGATTGATCCTTCCATCGCTATACTTCTAATAAAAATTGGGCATGGCTTATCCCATAATTCTTTACTCTTGCAGGCGTAATTAATTATACTGACAGAATTATACCAATTAAACCCTTGATATCTGATTACATAAATTGGTTTTCTTTGCATCAAACCGGCACCAACAACAAAAGCACCACCAGCAACGTCTGCCATTGACAATTCTATCATACCTTGATCTTCATACATTTCCGGTAATGTTCCACCAACCCATCCAACAGCGGTTAAACATTGACCGAATGCGAGAAAGCCATTATTTAAATGATTTGCCACGGTATGTTTTATAGTTTCCCTAAGCGTGATTTCCATAACTCCTCAAAGTATTCTAAGTCATTTGATATATCTTGGTTTTTTAACAAATCTTTTGGATCTCCGTCTTTACCTGCACCTGAATGCCAAAAAAGTCTATTTGTATTTATATTGAGTAATCTAGGTTTATCTAATTTATAGTTTTGAATAGAGTTTAATATTTCTTCTGGATCATCTGTTATATTAAATGATTCTATTCCCATTGATCTTGATACATTGTCTATGTCCCAGCTTCTTCTTGTTTTTTTATCAGTAAGTATTGATAAATTATTATCTTCTATTACAAACAATATTGGTATATTTTTTGTAGCTGCCCATCCATAAGCTGCTAATGCATAATCCTCTTCTGCCGCAGCATCTCCCGCGAATACTATTGTAGGTTTTTTACTAGCAAAACATGCTCCAACTCCTATAGGTATATTACTACCCATTAAACCATCGTGACCAAACATATTAATTTCTGGACAATGAATTGATGCAGAACCTCCCATGCCTTTTGCACATCCTGTTTTTAAACCAAGCAATTCATCAATTAATTTAATGGGATCTCCACCAAAATTTAGATAAATAGAATGTCCTCTATGTTGACCAAATATTAATGGCTTGATTTCTAGTTTTTCACAATAAGTACTAATAGTAGAAGATATCATTTCCTGTCCAGCGGAAAGATATACCGGTATTTTAATGTTTTTATTGACTATCTGATTGTAAGTAGAAACTTCAAAAGCTCTACATTTTTTTGCTTTAGCTATTATTTTATCTAGCATGTTTTTATGGCCAATCCTTCTAAATTATTTGATAGTCCAAATTTATCTATCAATATCTTTACATTGCTATAACCTATTATATCCCCTGGACCAGCAACTGAAAATCCAAGATGAGAAATAGATCCTTTGGTTATCATAAAATTTTCAAACTGTTCTGAATCATAAAAAGAATCTTTTGAATTAAACTCTTTGAAGAATATATGGCAATTTCCAATAGTATGACATCTAATATCAAATTGATAAATATCAACTCCATCATCGCCCATTTTTGTAGATCCCTCTCTACCATATGAATCTTCTAATCTTACTATATCTTCTTTATTTACAGGGTTTTCTATTTCTAGTAATTGCAATGTATTATTAGTCATTGACTTAGTTCTATGAAACACTCCATGACGTATCATGATTTTTTCGCCATAAAAGAGCTTAGATTCGCTACCAAGAAATGAAATTTTTGCGGCACCATCTAGTACAAGCAATCCGGTTTTTTTATTTGGATGACTATGCAAAGAAGTTTGATGGTATGGATTTATGAATAAATGCCATATAGCAACTTCATCATTTTGATAAAGAAGGTATTCATGACCCCATGGCTTTTTAATAGTTTTTAACATTGAAGACCTTCATAGCCGTTCTCATCCACTCCCCCATATCATCATAATGAGCACAAGATACTAAATTACCATCAACTGTTACTTTCCTAGAATATTCAGCACCAGCGTTTTTAATATCTGGCTCAATAGAATAATATCCAGAACATTTTCTGCCAGTAAGAACATTTGCGGTGATTAATAATTGAGCACCATTACAAATACACATTGTTGGTTTATTCATATTAAACCATTCACGAACAAAACCAACAGCATTGTTTTCTAGTCTTAATTTTTCAAGACATTTTACTCCACCTGGAATAAGAAGTAAATCAAATTCATCAATAAAATATTCAGCTTCTGGATTCCATGCGTTTTTAGTTTCATTTGATTTGACTAAATCATCCACATGTATATTTGAAAACATATGAACGCCAAGACTTCCAAATATTCTTTCATTTCTTTTGTTTGAGGCTAAAGTTACATCAAATCCGTGCTCTTGCAGAGAGTAATATGGATATACCGTTTCGTGATCTTGGAATTTTTCCCAGGTTAAAATTAGTGCCTTTCGCATTATTTATACTCCTAAACATATTCTAAATAGCCTAAAGATAATCTATCAACGAGATTTGATACCTTTTCAGCGTCTTTATCATCAAATTCAGTTATACTAGCTTTTATTCTATTATATATGCCGACTGGAATATTCTCATATATTCTATCTCCTTGGGTGTAAGCCCATATGCTTAGATATATGTCGCCAGCACCTTTAAATAATAATGGGTGAAATATATAACCATTCATATAATCTTTTAATGATTCTTTATTTGCCGCAAGAAATCTAGCCATTGGAATCTGATTAATATAACCAAACGATCTAAGAAGAACGTTTACTGAATCCTGATTAAAACCAACATTATGCGTAATTAATTTATCGGGAAATGGATTAAACATAACATCATTGCAGGTAAATCCAGCAACCTTAATTTTTTTGTCAATAGAATCTAAAAAATTACATACTTCAAAAAAATTATCATCAAAATACATATCATCAGTAAGGTATGCTATATTTCTTCCATTAGACATCCACGTTAAATAATTATAACCAAAAAGATTTCCCTGTTTATATTTTTCTTCGTAAAAACTGTTGATTCTATTGTCTAAATTAATATGTTTCGGACCATAAACTATTATCTCAAAAGAAATATTTTTTGGATTGGGAAAATCATAAATCATATCAATTGTTGGTTTTAAGAAGTTTTCATAATCTCTATTTGTACATATGGCTATAGTCAAGTCAACCATGTAAAAGCTTCCTTTTTAATTTGATTGTAGTCATTTTTTTGATATTTTCTACGGCTTCTTTTCCGAATTTTTTTTCAAATCTTGACAAAACTGAATTGTCGGTAAAATAGTTTTGAAAAAATTGATCTCTAAATTTTAAAACATCTTGAGAAGATAATGCATCTGTTGAATTTGGAATATGATCATAACTTAAAAAAGCAAATTCTGAATATTTATATGGAAGAGTTTTTCCATTTTTTTTGTTTTGCATGTATAATGGACTTCCAGGTAAGGAAGTAGCACAATAAACATTCATGTTAGATAAAGGAAGCTCTAATGCTAATTCATATGTTTTTTGCATTGATTCAAATGTATCACATGGTAATCCAACGATAAAATTACCACCAACTCCAATATCGTGATTGTCTATTTCTTGAACTATGTCTCTTATATTTATTTCTTTAAATCGTCCCTTATCTATTTCCTGCCTCACGATTTGCGATGCGGATTCAATACCTAAAGCTAAATGATTGACCCCTGCTTTTTTTAATGTTTCAAGATAATGAGGTTTAGCTGTATCAACTCTAGAATAAGCCCAAATATTGAATTTTAAACCTCTTTCTATTATTAGTTCGCATAAATTCAGAAAATGTTTAGGTCTATATACAAACATTTCGTCTGCTATTTTTAGATTTGTTACACCCTTATCTGATAAATATTCTAATTGCTTAATTGTAAATTCTGGACTCCAATATCTAAAAATATTAAATGAATCAGACATTAGATTCATATCATTAGAAGTTCTATTGATGATATTAATCATACAAAATGAACATTTAGCAAAACATCCAAGGCTAGTATAAATAGAAGCAAAGGGGGAAGTATTTCCAATAAAATTGGTATGCCAAATAGAAGTTCTGTATTTATCTAAACTAGGCATTAAATCATAAGCAATCCCAGGAAGGTGTTTTTCTAATAATTCCTGGGGAACAATTTTCTCTGGATCATTACAAATAATTTCTTTAGACTTTCTATACCATAAGCCTTTGATATTTTTAGGATTGAATTTGTTTATTATTAGATTTCTTAAAGAATAGACACCTTCATTTGAAAAGGCAATGTCTATAAAATCGTGCCTATTTAAAACTTCTCCAGGCATAGCATTAATATGAGGTCCAACAAATCCTATTTTATACCCAAGCTCTGCAACTATTTCAGCAGTTTCTATAGCTCCGTCCATAGCCGCTGTTGATGCATTGGGATTTTGACCAGTAACTACAAATAAGATGAAGTCGGGTTTGTATATATCTATTCTTGAAAATAATTCATCATTAGAAAAAACAGGATCAGCTTCAAGATCCATGATTGATACATCGCAAATATCCCTGACGGCATTTGCTAAAAGACCAGCCCATATATTTGTCTCTATGGCAGAAATAGAACTAAGATTTTGATAAAGTTTTTTTGAATTAGGAGATACGATCAATAAGTTCATTTAAATTCTCCGATTTAAGATCTCTTTCAGAAACAATCGGTTTCAGATTAAACCAATTAGGATTTATTATTTTGTCATTGTATTGTACAGAATATTGTTTTTCTAAAGAATAAGGATGATCCCACTTATAAAAAAAGATGCATTTATCAGACAGGCACTGATGGGCGTTAAGATGATTTGGGGGAATCAAAACTGTTACTACTTCATCATCATCGCTAGAAATTATGAATTCTTGCTTCAAATGATTGTTTAAATCATATGTTACAAGCTTTACAGATCCATGAAGTATTGATATTAACTTTGTCGTGTATGAGTCTCCGTGAAATCCTCTTATTACACCTTTATGAGAAGTTGAAACTTTATCATATGAAAAGTCATTAGCAATTAAAGATTTATCATAGATAGTATAATTTTCACCTCTAGATTCTTTATGTTTAGAATATTTGATAATTGATACTGTCATAGTCAAGTTCTTTATTATTAGAGAAGAAATATTTACTTACATAGTAAGCTAGATTATTTGGATCTTCCACAAAATTACCATCGTATACGTTTGTATTATGATTCATAATATTTGCACACTCCTCATATCCTAGACCTGCTTTATACGCATCTTTATCATTTATAAACTCTAATGCGTCTCTTCCATAGAGAAGGTTATTCCAAGGATTTTTATGAGTTGGTGAAAAATGAGGCTGGCTAGATGATGGACCGTCTACAGATTTATTATGTAGAACCATATGGTCTTTAATTATAACCCATTCCTTTCCAACAGATGCATTTAAAAATGGAAAAGTACTTTCAGTACAAAATGCAGCAAAAACATCAGGTATTATTCTTCCAAATTTGTTCAGAATATCTTTTGAGAAAATTTGACAATGTAAATTACATGCTTTACCAATAGGAAAAACAAAATCATTGTCAACTATTTGAGGCACTGGTGAATTTTGCATCAATCCAATTGTTTCAAATCCGGTATCATTATCTGTTTGTACTGTTATCATAGAATATTTATCTAGTCTATAGGTCATTTCCTCTATAGAATTTTTGTCTATAAAATGGACTCCAGAATCAACAAATAAATACCCATCGTAATTTTCTTTTTTTATGAGTTGACATGTTTTATTAAAGGTAATGTTCACTATTAGTTTATCTGGAAAATATACTATCTTTAATAAATTGCCAAATCTAGACTTTAGAGTTTCTATACATTCATATTTATTTAAACATGAGGAAACAATAACATCTGTTATAATACTCTGATTGAATATTGATTCTAAACAATAAGAATACCAATCAGTTCTATCTTGATTTATTCCGCATGTATTATAAATAGAAGCTATTTTCATTTGTTCACCATTTTTGATTTTAGTTTTAGCATATCACTATTAATAAGAGACGAAGAGTTTTCGTATATATTTCTATTATCATCCTTCAGTCTTTTTTCGTGTGCTCTTTTTGAAGTTTCATCAAAGGGGCTTTTTCCAAATGTCCAATGCATATGTTCAATAAAAATATTGTCCATATAAAAACTTCTTTCAATTGATTTTGCCAAGTCATTAATATAGTTGTCTGAATAATCTACTGAAAATATAGGAGGAGATATATAACCAATAGTGTTAAACCAATTTGCATGAAAAAAACCATGAGTTCCAAATTTATTCCCCCAATACCCATCATTAGGATATAGAAAGGCAATTTTATCAGGCAATGATTCAAATTTTTCGTAAACAATTAAATCCCAATTATCACTCCTAAAAATTAAATCATCGGCAGATGTAAATATTATTTCAGCATCTGCGTTATAGCAGCAGATATTGTGTAAATTACTGTAAATCTCTTTATTATCTGAAATCAAAACTTTTACTTGAGAAATGTTTGAAAGATTATGTAGTGAATTAATTGTTTCATCATCATCATTATCTACATACAATACTAGTTGTAAATCATTTGGAGAATGGGAAGTCTTCAATGCTGACTCCCACATTTTAGATAATCCAGATATTCTTTTTCTTGTAGGACACAATAAGCTTAATTTATACATTTTCAATAATTTTCCAAAAGTCAGATGCTGCATTAATGCATTTTTCTCTAAATGTTTCGCACCTTTTAAACATTTCAAGAGAGCCTATTTTATTAGATCCTCCTATTATTTTTGTTCCACACATCAAAGCTTCGCCTACAGACCTACAAAATGGCTCATTGCAGATGGGATTATAGTACAATGATGATATCATATTATAGAACAAACGCATATCTCTATATTCAATTTTTCCTAGAAATTTTACATTGTCCAAACCTTTTATTTGTGCAATCCATTCATCAGAACCCCATCCGGCAACTAAGAATTTTTTATCCATGTTATCATTGGCAAATTCTACAAAATTTCCAGTTCCTTTAAGTTCATGAAAAAATCCTATATATCCAATATCATCGCTACGCTTTAACTTCATATCATAAAAAGAAGAATCTATAGGGTCTGGAACAATCACTACGTTATTAAATATATCTCCGTATAGCTCTTTAAAGAACTGAAGATGAAATTCACTAAGAAAAAACGATTTTATGCACGATGACCAAAAATATTTCCTGAAATCATTATTCCAATAACTATTTGAATCATGCTCTAACCTTACGTGATTCTTCAATAATGGTATGTTTTCTACTAACTTTGGATATACTCTTGAAATAACTTCAAGATTAGATGATATCACAAAGTCATAACTATCAAGTAAAAGAGAAGTGTTAGAATCATAGTGAAATAATCTAACATCATGACCTCTAGCAATTCCTTCTTCAACTATTATTTGATTACTTCTTTGTGCTCCTCCAGGAGTGTGTTCTATTCCGAAATCTGAAATCAGAAGTATTCTCATGTTTAATAAACCTAATCTTAAAAGAAAATAAAAACGCTCAGAAAGAGAGAAAAAAAACTTGAAAGGATAACATGAACATTTACTGAATGCTCAGACTACGAATAGCTGTTCATGCCG
>JGI10211J14876_10000815_pt1 | contig 13505 bp, 11 predicted proteins | sample Etolagsediment_FD_14876 | JGI IMG/M metagenome (IMG submission 14876)
CACAGGTTGAAAAAAAAGCCCATGACTAGTCAAAATATTCAAGTTAGCAAACGAAATGGAACCAAAGAACCTATCGATTTAGAAAAAATTCATAGAGTTATTACATGGGCAGCTGAAGGTTTAGAAAATGTTTCCGTTTCAGAAGTAGAATTACGTTCTCACATTCAATTTTATGATGGGATTACCACCTCTGATATTCATGAGACCATTGTTAAATCAGCGGCAGATTTAATCTCCGAAAACGCACCTGATTATCAACATCTCTCTGCTCGTTTAGCCATTTTCCATCTGCGTAAAAAGGCGTTTGACCGCTTTACTCCTCCCGCACTTTTTGAACACATCAATAAAATGGTTCGTAGTGGGCACTATGACAGCCAAATTTTAGAGGACTTTTCTAAAGCGGATATAGATGAGCTTGATGAATATATTGACCATTGTCGTGACTTAACGTTCAGCTATGCTGCGGTTAAGCAATTAGAAGGTAAATACCTAGTTCAGAACCGTGTTACAGGCAAAATCTACGAAAGTCCACAGTTTATCTATATGCTGATTCCAATGTGCCTATTTGCCCATTACCCAGCTGAAACGCGTTTGCAATTCATTAAAGACTTCTACGATGCTTCATCGCTATTCAAACTGTCTTTACCAACACCCATTATGTCTGGGGTTCGCACACCAACTCGCCAGTTCAGCTCTTGTGTATTAATTGAATGTGGTGACTCTTTAGATTCTATCAATGCAACCTCTTCATCCATTGTTAAATATGTTTCTCAACGTGCCGGGATAGGTGTCAATGTGGGTCGTATTCGTGCATTAGGTAGTGAAATCCGAGGCGGTGAAGCGTATCACACAGGAATGATACCTTTTATTAAGCATTTCCAAACGGCGGTTAAATCTTGTTCGCAAGGTGGCGTACGCGGTGGAGCGGCCACTCTGTTCTACCCAATCTGGCACTTAGAAGTAGAGTCTCTAATTGTTCTAAAAAACAACCGCGGTGTTGAAGAGAACCGCGCTCGCCACTTAGATTATGGTGTTCAAATCAATAAAATGATGTATCAACGTATGATTGAAGGTGGAGACATCACTCTATTCAGTCCATCAGACGCACCAGGCCTGTATGACGCTTTCTTTGAAGACCAGGAAGAGTTCGAACGTCTTTATAAAATCTATGAAGTCGATGAGAGTATTCGTAAAAAGAAAGTTAAAGCGATTGACCTATTTACTCAAGTTGCTCAAGAACGTGCGCAAACAGGACGAATCTACATTCAAAACGTAGATCACTGTAATACACATAGCCCATTTGACCCAAGCAAAGCACCTGTACACCAATCTAACTTATGTTTAGAAATTGCTTTACCAACTAAGCCTTTAAATTCAGTCGAAGATCCAAATGGTGAAATCGCTCTTTGTACTCTATCTGCGTTTAACTTAGGGGCTATTGAAAATCTTGAAGAGCTTGAGTCACTATCAAATCTAATCGTGCGTGCTTTAGATAGCCTACTAGATTACCAGGACTACCCGGTTGAAGCGGCACGTCATTCAAGTATGGGACGTCGTACCTTAGGTGTGGGTGTGACCAACATGGCTTACTACTTAGCTAAAAACAAAACCAAATACTCTGATGGTTCTGCCAATGGCTTAATGCATCGTACTTTTGAAGCGATTCAATATAACTTATTAAAAGCTTCAAACACATTAGCGAAAGAACAAGGTGCGTGTGATTACTTTGCCGATACAACTTACTCTCAAGGTATTCTGCCAATAGATACCTATAAAAAAGAGCTTGATGAAGTTTGCAATGAACCATTGCATTTAGACTGGGAAGCGTTACGTTCTGAGATTAAAGAACACGGTTTACGTAACTCAACCCTAACAGCATTAATGCCTTGTGAGACCTCTTCACAGATTACTAACTCAACCAACGGTATTGAACCACCACGTGGCTATGTATCGGTTAAAGCATCTAAAGACGGAATATTAAAGCAAGTTGTTCCTGGATTTAAAGAACACCGCAATGACTATGAGTTACTGTGGCATATTCCAGATAACAAAGGTTATTTACAGTTAGTCGGTATCATGCAGAAGTTTGTCGACCAAGCAATCTCATCAAACACAAATTACGACCCTGCAAGATTTAACGAAGACAAAGTTCCGATTAAACTGGTTCTTCAAGACCTACTTTATGCTTATAAAATGGGATTAAAAACGCTGTATTACCACAATACACGTGATGGAGCGGACGACAACCAAGAAGATGATGGATGCGCAGGCGGGGCTTGCAAACTTTAAAATGGTTGTTTTACTCAATCTCCGCGTTAGTTAAAGACTCGTTTACTACAGTAAACTTCGACCTTAACTGCCTTGACCTTGAGCAAAACACCGCATTTTAATACTATGCTATACAAAATTGAAAGCGATTGAATGAGTTAAATCGCTTTTTTGTTATGTATACATATCTCTATGAATATTTCATATCAAAACTATTGATTTACATCAAATTTTCAATTTATTTAGAGACAATGAATTGGCTTTATCTTTATACTGAATGGGAACTCACAAAACTAAAGTACTTATGTCATATAAAGATCAAATAGATGTTGCTGAACAGCTACTTCGTAATGTAAGTATTCCTACCTTGCCTAAAGCTATCCTTGAACTGCAAAACTTATTTGAAGAATATGAGATTCCTCCAACCAATAAAATCAAAAATGCACTTGTTGTTAACCCATTTTTAGCCGGGGAATTGGTTGGACTTGCGAACATCCCTGCTCTCACCAACTCCTCTCATATTAAAATATCTGATATCGATACAGCAATTCATCGCTTAGGCACTAAATATCTCAAAAACTATGTAATGGCAATTACTATAAAAGAGCTTTTAAATAAAAGCAAAATCAATGGGTTAAGCTATCACAGCCAAGTAATTGCAAAAATTACAATGGAAATTGCACGTTACAATAAATATATTCGACCCGATGAGGCTTACCTTCTAGGACTCATTCATGATATTGGTACTTTTGCCTTAGCAGAGATTGATGAAAATTATGGCTCAACATTTGTCAACAGACTAACCAACCATTTTAGTATTGAAAAAGACGAAGAAGCTCGTTTTGGCACAACTCACTCAGCCATTGGTTACGCTCTCGCACATAGCTGGAATGTCCCAAGTTATATTTCTCAAACATTGCTTCTCCACCATTCAAGCAATATTAATCTAATCAAAAATGATAAGTTAAAAAGTCTAGTAGCATTAATAGAACTAGCTCATTCATTGTCAATCAAACACAATCAAGGTAAGCAAGAAAATGATTTAAACCATCATATCTATCAGACTAGTAAAACAATACTAAACCTTAGTGATGATGACATTATTAATATACGAAACCACATCAAATAAAAAGATTCTTTGTATTTACGAGCCAGCCTGACAAGTTTAAAAAGGTTTAAAAAATCTCCGGGAAGTTTGGCCATGGGTAATCGGTATCGCTGACTGCGATAAAGAATGGATTTAGTAAAGATTCGGTTTGCACATATTCTAGAGAGTGGCCTGCTGCATTTAATACACCACCGCCAGCGACTTCTAAAATACACTGTGCGGCACCCGTATCCCATAATGAAGTTGGCCCAAATCGGGGATACACATCAGCTTCACCTTCTGCGACCAAACAGGTCTTTAATGCAGAACCCATTTTAACCGTCGTACTATGTCCTAACTGCCCCATAAAACGTTGTAAAGCGCCCCCATGCCTGCGACTTACCGCAACTTTAAAGGCTTCACCTTCTCCATTGTTTTGGATAGGTATTTTTGCAACTGAGATAGGCTTGGCATCGTTTAACATTGCCTGCCATTCAAACTCTAAATTAATGTTACTCGGCATTAAACCTTCAATTTTACCGACTCGGTGATTCACAGTTACATCTGGACTTTGATAGGCAAAATATAAATTTCCAAGCTCTGTACCATAGACCACACCTAAAACCGGTTTATGCTCATGAATCAAGGCAATGTTAACGCTGTATTCACCGGTTTTTGCAATAAACTCTTTAGTGCCATCTAAGGGATCAACTAACCAATAAGTTGACCAGGCCTGGCGATCTTCAAATGGAATTTTTCCAACGCTCTCTTCGGTCACAAGCGGAATATCAGGCGTGAGTTTTGCCAAGGCCCTGCAAATTAAATCGTCAGCCGCATGATCTGCCTCAGTAACGGGTGAACCATCAGCTTTATGCTCTATATCCACATCGTCATTTTGATGATAGTACTTGGAAATTAACTGCCCCGCTTCATAAGCGATATGACAAACTTCCGGTAACCAAACATCTAGCTGTATCGTCGTATCAGACATAAAATTCCATTAAAAATATCGTTAAAAATAAATCAAAAATCAAATGTAATTGCGTTCTTTTAAAAGTAGCATTAAGGCGGCATAAGCTCTGCCTTCGCTAAATTCAGGATGTTGTATCAACGCATGCCAATCAGACAGGTGCCATTTAATCACTTCTAGAGGTTCAGGCTCATCCCCCTCGGCAGCTTGTTCAGACAAACCAGTCGCTAAAACAATATGGGTGTAATGCGTCATATAACCAGCGGCTAAGCTAACGGAATCTAACAAACGTACTTCTGCGGGTAAATGTCCCACTTCTTCCTGGCTTTCTCTAATACTGGCTTCTTTCCAAGTTTCACCAGGATCAACCTTGCCTTTGGGGAAGCCTAATTCATAACGCCCAACACCTGCCCCATATTCACGAATCAATAAAACATGGTCATCCTCTAATAACGGGATAATCAACACGGCACCATCGGTGCTACCTAATAGCCGCTCGTAGGATACTTGAGTGCCATTTGAAAATTCAAGTTCTTGCTTTTGCACAGTAAAAATTCGTGACTGAGCAGTAATATTTTCAGCTAGAATGACGGGCGTTTTTTTTGACATGCAGCTTAACCTAAACTTGGGTTTTACTTAAATTGATTTTACTTAAAATTTAGAAGCTGATATGGTTTACAACTTCATTTAAAACTTTTTAAATCATCATACGCTACAGGATAAAAATTGCCAATGGCTCAGACTTCTAGAACAAGCTTAATTGACTGGTCAAATATCGAGACCGTACTGCTCGATATGGATGGTACATTGCTAGACTTACATTTTGACTGGAACTTTTGGATGGATGTTATTCCGCAAGCCTATGCGGATAAAAACAATATAGACCTTGTACATGCCAAAGCGCTAATTCATGAACGCATTCATTCTCAAACCGGAACTTTAAACTGGTACTGCTTAGATTACTGGACTGAAATTTTAGATTTGCCTATTGCTGAATTAAAACGTGAATTGCGCCACCAAATAAAAGTACACCCTGAGGTTATGGAGTTTTTAGCTTTCTTAAAAGCGCAAAATAAAACTGTAGTGATGGTAACCAATGCACACCGTGATAGCTTAGCTGTAAAACTGGAAATGACGGAAATTGGAAATTACTTTGATCGAATGATTTCATCTCACGATTTTGGTATGCCCAAAGAGGATGTTGCGATATGGTCTGAAATTCAAAATGTCGTGCCTTATAACCCGCAAAAAACCTTGTTAATTGATGATAATGTTCATGCCTTAACAACAGCTCAGCAATATGGAATTAAACATCTACTGTGCGCGATTTTTGTCAGCCCTAAGTTAGACCCTGTTGATCCTAAAGGCTTTCCACATTTCAGTAAATATTCAGAAATCATGCCTAGAAAGTTTTAAACACAAAGTTACCAGGCCTCTGTATACCCTCTCTCTGAGGGTAAAACCAAACCAAACTTACTACACCTTCCGTACAACCAATCAACTCTTGATTAAGTACACCTTTTCAGTGGTGTTCACGCCTTTGCGGCTGAAGGGAAACTCTTCAACTTTGGTTACCGTTGCAAAGGGTTCAAACAGCGCACGAATCTCTGCTTCTGAAACCGAGAACGGAGGTCCTGGCATTTTGCTTTGATCATACTCCATCGCGACCAATAGATATTGCGCATATTTAGGAAGAATAGAGTGCAAATGTTTTACGTAATCTTGGCGCATTTCTGGCGGCAACGCAACAATAGCGGCTCGATCAAAAACCACTTTAATATCGCTACAATCTTCTGCTGTTAAATGAAAGAAGTCGCCACACAACAGAGTCATATCAGGCAGCTGATAACCACAATGATTTGCAAACGACTTGGGTTGTGCTGTTAATTTATTTTCAGCTAAAAATTCGTCTAAAGCTTTTTGGCTTAGCTCAACACCTAAAACAGAATGACCTTGCTGAGCCAACCAGATCATATCCAGTGACTTACCGCATAAAGGAACCAACACATTTTCATCACCTTTCAATTCAAGCTTTGACCAGTGATTTTTTAAATAGATGTTAATATCTGGCTGATGAAACCCCACGACGCCACTCGCCCACATGTCATGCCAAAAATTTGCTTCCATTTAACCATTCCTTTTAAATAAGACCTTTATAATAGGCGCAATATATTAACACAGACGCTAAAAAGACTTGTTGCTCACATAAGCATCAAATGTCAATCAACGTGAAGAGAATTATGAATACTGAAGCCCCTAAAGAGCCACAAAACACAGAAGTAGAACCTCCAAAACTATGGCAGAAAAACTGGTTTAAAAACCTAGTTACTGTATTGATATTTTTGGGTGTATTCCTCTCTATACGTCCATTTATGCAAGGCGACGTGATTCAAGGCCAAGCCCCGATTATGCAAGTAACCTCTATTAACGGTAAAACATTAGACCTGCAGGCTCTTAACCAACAAGGTAAACCTGTCTTAGTACATATATGGGCAACCTGGTGCCCAATTTGTGAAGTCAGTAAGGGCGGCATCGAATCGATTGCAGAAGACTATGCGGTTATTAATATCGCCACTCAGTCTGCTGATGATGACCAACTGCTTACCTATGCAAAAGAAAACGATATGAATCCAGATTTCATCGTTAACGATTTAGAAGGCAAATGGCTAAAAACCTTTGGCGCCAAAGCGGTTCCTGCTGATTTTGTAATTGCACCCAATGGTGAAATAGAATTTATTGAAGTTGGTTTTACCACAGCATGGGGTTTACGTTTACGCCTATGGTGGGCTGGCTTATCATCAACAGAAACCGCTGACCAATAGATGAAATACGATGGTGTCACAATTCACAGCCTAAGAGATGAATTCGGTTTGATTGAAGTCGTTGAAAACCGCATCACGAGAAAACTTTTCTTTGATTCTCCGGTTGAGCAAAGCTGCATTTACCTGAATGCACCCATGACGTTGAATTTTGAGTATCAAGAAAAAATCATTGCATGTGTCCATGATTTTGCTTTAACCCAAAAAGCCAATAAACCGATTAGAGCCCTAATGTTAGGACTCGGCGGTGGCACCATGGCGCAACACTTATTTCATACTTTACCCAACTTACAACTTACGGTTGTAGAGCTGCGCCAAACGGTCATTGATTGCGCTTATCAATTTTTTCAACTCCCCAATGAACCCGAAATAGAAGCGGTACAAGCTGATGCACTTGAATTCATTGCTGAAAACGAGCATCTTTATGACGTCATCATTGTGGATATTTTTGATGCACAAGGAATGCCATCGGCTTTAAGTGACATACATTTTCAAGACAACCTTTGGCAAACACTTAATTCACCAGGCCTGCTCATCTCTAACCTTTGGTATCAATGGAATGCAAAACAGACTAATGGCACCCCCGTTCCAACTGAAGAAACACAACAAGTCTTGCAATTTTGGCAGACATTAAGCAATGAAAATACGGACTGTATTTTAAATCGCTATAATATCCAATCTAGCCAAAACTTGATTATTGAAGCCCTTAAAAAATAACCTTTAAAAATTTTTTAAGACTCAGAACAAAACCTGGCTTTTCACACTTACTCAAAAGAATACATCGAATACACTATGGCACTGTTATTTCTACGCGACATCTCTCTTAGCTTCGGCGCAGCACCCTTATTAGATAAGGTCTCTTTTCAACTTGAACCGCAAGAGCGTGTCTGTATTGTTGGCCGAAATGGTGAAGGGAAATCCACCCTTTTAAAGGTCATTGAAGGTCTAATTCAAGCCGATGGCGGAACTCGCATTGTGCAAGATGGTGTCAAAATCGCCAAGCTCCAGCAAGAAGTCCCACACGATACCATGGGCTCAGTGTTTCATGTTATTGCTCAAGGCATGGGAAATATCGGAGAACTATTGGAACGTTTTCATGATTTAAGTGTTGAATTAGAACAAAACTATACCGAAGAAGTTTTAGAAAACTTTACAAAAACACAACAAGCCATCGAGTCACAAAACGGTTGGGAACTCAAGCAGCGTGTAGATACCATCATTTCTAAATTAGGTCTGCCAGAAGACAGCGAGTTTTCAAAACTTTCGGGTGGAATGAAACGCCGCGTATTGTTAGCACAAGCGCTGGTACAAAACCCAGACGTTTTGCTACTAGACGAACCTACCAACCACTTAGACATCCCTTCTATTCAGTGGTTGGAAGGTTTTTTAAAAAACATCCGTTGCTCACTCATCTTCATCACTCACGATCGTGCTTTTTTACAAGCGCTAGCCACTCGTATTATCGAACTGGATCGTGGTAACTTAAGTAACTGGCAGTGTGACTATCACACTTACTTACAGCGTAAGGCCGACACACTGGAAGCCGAAGCCAAGCAAAATGCGCTATTTGATAAAAAACTAGCCCAAGAAGAGACTTGGATTCGCCAAGGCATTAAAGCGCGCCGTACCCGTAACGAAGGTCGCGTTAGAGCCTTAGAAAAATTGCGTGAGACCCATAAAGCACGCAGAAGCCAACAAGGTACAGCCAACTTACAAGTAAACCGTTCAGATGCCTCCGGTAAGCAAGTGTTTGATATTGAAAACTTGACCTTTAACTATCCTAACAAACCAATCGTTACCGACTTAAGCACGCTGATTATTCGTGGCGATAAAGTGGGAATCATTGGTGAAAATGGCTGCGGTAAATCGACTTTATTGGCTTTATTGCTCGGCAAACTTCAACCTGATTCAGGCAGCGTCAAACTCGGTACCAATATTGATATCGCCTACTTTGACCAACACCGCGCGCAGTTAGATGAAAATAAACCGGTGGTCGAAAGTGTTTTAGAAGAGAGCGATCACGTTGAAATCAATGGTCAACGCAAACATATCATGAGCTATTTATCAGACTTCTTATTCCTACCTGAACGAGCTAGACAACCAGTTAAATCGTTATCAGGTGGCGAGCGTAATCGTCTTTTATTAGCGCGTGTTTTTGCCAAACCGTCTAACTTGTTAATTTTGGATGAGCCAACCAACGATTTAGATGTTGAAACTCTTGAGTTATTAGAAGAGTTATTAATGAACTACAAAGGTACGGTATTGATTGTGAGTCACGACCGAGCCTTCTTAAATAACGTCTGTACCAGCAGTTTAGTATTTGATGCACCAGGCGTCGTTAATGAATATGTTGGTGGTTATGATGACTGGTTACGCCAACGTCCTGCTCATTATGGTGATGTCGCTAAAATTACTGGAACAAGACAACCAGAAACAGAAAAAGCTAGCCCAGCGATTGAAGCGCCCGCTACCAAAACGGCAACCGCGAAAAAGCCTAAAAAACTCAGCTTCAACGACCAACGTGAATACGATGCGCTACCTGAACTATTAGAAACATTAGAGGCAGAGTTAGAAGCCATTAATGAACAGATGGCTCAGCCAGACTTTTATCAACAAGGTGAAGAGCAGGTTCAAGCCACCTTACAAACTTTGAATGATAAAGAAACGGAATTAGAAGCGGCATTTGAACGCTGGGAAATTTTAGAAACCATGGTGATGGGAGACGCTTAAGTCTTGTCTTAAGCAAGTTTTCTAACTACATTTCCCCATTACCCTATGCTCACATTGTATTAATGGCCACAGGACATGCCAGGCCTGGTAGGTTGATTTTTATTGTTTGGTTTATCTCATTTATTGAGAAGCCTTTTTAATAGCAATATGCCTTTAATATTCTCATTTAGGCTTCCCCTTACTTTGTTTGCTTGCCCAAACTAAGTAAGCAAAGAAAGGGCACCCCACTCCATAAATTGGCAAGTTCTAAACTTGTTCACTCAAATCCCAAAACTCGCTAGTGCCCGCAGGAAATGCCCTTGGGGTACTCAAACAAATGGGATTTTTAACCGTTCACTTCGTTAAGAACTCTGCACAATTTATTACAAGGGGCGTTTAGGCGACCGTGTTTAGCAATACAGAATACAAACATAAGTTACCAGGCCTGGTTAATTTGAAATCTACTTTTCCAACGTCGCGGCTGGCGTTGTGTCGCCTCGCATGGCATCCCAACTATTTAAACGTCTTAATACTCGCAACATATTATTAGGTGAAATGGGATTTGTTAAGCAATCCGTAAAATAATCCGCTTCAATCAAATCCTCAATTGCGGTTTTTTGCTTTGGTGTCGCGGTCAGAATTAACGGCGCTTTAAGAATACTTGGGTTAACTTGTACTATTTTCATCCAAGGCTCAGCTAATTCTTTAGCAAGTTCAGCTGCCACAAATACAGCAAAAAACACTCTATGTGTTGAGTAACGACGCGATTCTAAATCGGCAAGCATCTCTTGCGTATTTTTCATCCAAGTGACTTCAATGCCATAACGCTGTAAAAAGGTTTTAACTTCTGTAAAACGCGCCTCATTCGTTTCGCAAATGGCTACCTTTTTACCTTGTAACCAAATCTGTTTTTCTTTAAATGACACTTGGTTTCCTCACCGTTGAAGGACAATATAATTTAGACTGCCTGACTATGCCGAATAGATAATTCAATACATAGAATTATTCTTCATTGATATTACATTATCTATCAACTAGCCCAATAACGCCAAATCGAATCAAGCTTCGCAGTGAAGTACGGCTCTTTCAAATGTTACCCTAAGCTCACAATTTATGAAAAGCCATAGGGCATGCCATGCCTGGCATAAAACTCTTATATTGTGCTATTAAAAAAAACAAACACTATATAAGCTACGCAAACCATAAAAACTTATCTAATTTTCTGTTCTATAATACAAAACTGTAATACAATGTTTCGACTAAATTTAATCCCCATTACGTATTAGGTGAACAGTATATGAGCTGCAACGATAAACATACTTATTCTACATTTTGCCGTTCAACTAACGATGCCTTAAAAGAACCGATGTTCTTTGGACAAAACGTTAACGTTGCACGTTATGATCAGCAAAAATATCCTTTTTTTGAAAAGCTGATTGAAAAACAGTTAAGTTTTTTCTGGCGTCCTGAAGAGGTAGATTTATCTAGTGACCGAACTGAATATGCTGATCTTCCTACAAATGAACAGCATATTTTCATCAGTAACTTAAAGTACCAAACGTTATTAGATTCAGTACAAGGGCGCTCACCAAACGTTGCGTTACTGCCATTAGTGTCTATTCCTGAACTAGAAACTTGGATTGAAACTTGGTCTTTTTCTGAAACTATCCATAGTCGTTCTTACACACATATTATTCGTAATATCGTGGCTGACCCTTCTGTGGTATTTGATGACATTGTCACCAATGAAGAGATCACCAAACGTGCTGAAAGCGTCACCCTTTATTATGATGAGTTAATTGCTTTAACGAATCATATGTACGCCAACCACATTGATCTTGCTAAAGACGATGAATTCCGCAAAAAAATTAAAACCGCTCTTTATCTAACAATTGTGTCGGTTAATGTTTTGGAAGCGATTCGTTTCTATGTCTCTTTTGCTTGCAGCTTCTCTTTTGCCGAACGTTCATTAATGGAAGGTAACGCAAAAGTGATTAAGTTGATTGCACGTGATGAAGCTCTTCACCTTTCTGGCACTCAGAATATGATTACTATTCTTGCTGAAGGTAAAGATGATCCTGAAATGGCTGTGATTGCTCAAGAACAAGAAGAGATGGTTTACGATATTTTTCGTGAAGCCGCTGAGCAAGAGAAAGAGTGGGCAGACTACCTATTTAAAGACGGTTCAATGATTGGTTTGAACGCTAGCATTTTAAAGGATTATGTTGAATACATTACCAATGTCCGTCTTAAAGCGATTCGTTTAAATCCTATTTTTGAAAACACCAGTAACCCACTGCCATGGATGAATAACTGGTTGGTAAGCGACAACGTACAGGTTGCACCGCAAGAATCTGAAATTAGTTCTTATCTAGTAGGACAAGTCGATTCAAAAGTAGACAGTGACGACTTTAGCGAATTCTCTTTGTAATTAACGACAATAACGTTCACTAAACGACAAGGCCATTTACATAATCGTACATGGCCTTTTTTGTTGCATTCACTTTTATGCTTTCGTTACTGATTAATCCAATTCAAATAACGTTCTAATATGCTCTCTTGCAGAGACGCTTACCGCGCCCAAGTCATAGCCACCTTCTAGTACCGATACAATTTTACCGCCCGCATATTGGTTGGCAATCTTTCCAATTTCGGCGGTAATCCAAGCAAAGTCATTTTCGTGCAACTGTAAATTACCCAAAGGGTCTAATGCGTGAGCATCGAACCCAGCAGATATCAAAATTAACTCAGGTTTAAACCTTTCTAAGGCTGGTAAACCCTTATCTGACCAGGCCTGTCTAAACACCTCACCATTACTGTATTTTTCTAGCGGAATTTTAACCATATTCTCAATATCCGATTCTGGCTCGGTAAATGGATAGAGCGGAAATTCGAAACTAGAAGCAAACCAAACCTTAGGCTGTTTTCGTGCATAGGATTCCGTACCATTGCCGTGATGGACATCAAAATCTATAATCGCTACACGCTCATAATCATATTTCTCTATAGCATAAGCAGCGCCAATCGCAACGTTATTAAAAAAACAAAACCCCTGAGCCTCAGCATATTCAGCATGGTGTCCAGGTGGACGAACATTGCAAAAAACGCGTTTAAAACCGTCTGAATGTACCGCATCAACCCCATCTAAAACCGCACCTACAGAATATTTAGCCGCCAGGATTGAATCTGGGCACAAATGAACGTCTTCAGCGATCTCAACCACGCCAGTTTCTGGGACTTGGGCCTCTAGCTCTTCTACTAATTTAGGGTGATGAACCAGTGCAATCTCATCATTCGTTGCCGCTCTAGATTCATGGTGCGTAAACCAATCAAACATTTGTGCAGAGATTAATTGGTCTTTTATGCGAGAGACTCGCTCAGCCATTTCAGGATGGTGCAAACCATTGTCATGCAAAAGACATAAAGAGTTGCTAATATACAGATTCATCATTCATTCTCATTAAGGCTAGTTATGGGTCCGCATTATCTTACAAAACTTTTCAAACCGAGCAGCATTGCCGTTTTTGGTGCGAGTGAGCGTCCAGAATCGGTAGGCGGCAACGCTTTTCAAAATCTGCTTAAGGCCGGTTTTAAAGGTGATATCTATGCTATTAATCCTAAGCATGATACGGTACAAAATCAAGTCTGTTAT